>JAESGD010000100.1_pt1 | contig 44021 bp, 29 predicted proteins | sample 9269581 | NCBI WGS metagenome assembly JAESGD01 (sample SAMN14515903, study PRJNA621661) | algae metagenome | isolation source: Cyanomargarita calcarea GSE-NOS-MK-12-04C and co-occurring heterotrophs from... | place: USA: Grand Staircase Escalante National Monument, Utah | collected 2007-12-30 | reverse complement strand
GCAGGCGTCAGGGTCTCGGCCCAGCGTAACGTGGTGGTCGATGCGTTTGGCCGCTTCTCGACGATCGGCATTTCGGCGGCAGCCGCGCTTTCGGGCAGCGGCTCGGCGTCCCTGACGGCCGGCATCTCGGTCGTCAACCTGACGACGCGCGCCTTTATCGGTTCCGCTGCGAACGTCTTCTCCAACGGCAACGTCGTCGTCAGCGCCGACGAGGACACCAGGATCCTGTCGGTCGCGGCGAGCCTGGCGATCTCGGGCGGCGCGGCGATCGGCGTGCCGCTCGTCGTCGGCGTGCTCAACAAGACGACGGAAGCCTTTATCGGGGCCGGCGCGTCGGTGACCGCGCTCGCCAATGCCGGGGCGATCCTCGCCAATAGCGGCTCGTTTGCGCTGCCGCTCGCCTTCGCCAAGGCGCAGGTCGCCAACTCGTCGATCACGCTAGCCAATCACGGCCTGGCGACCGGCGACGAGGTCATCTACACCGGCGACACCGCGATCGGCGGCCTGACGAGCAACACGAAATACTTCGTGATCCGTGTCGACAGCGCGACCATCAGGCTCGCATCGTCGGCAGCCAATGCAACCGCCAAGACCGCGCTGACGCTGACGACATCGGCGCTGTCGGACTCAAGCCAGCAGTCGCTGCGTCGCGTCGAGAGTTCATCCTCCGCGATGTCGAAGGGTTTTGTCGACAGCGCGGTGAACTTCACCACCAACCAGATCACGCTGACCGGCCATGGCTTCGCCGACGGCCAGGAGGTCGTCTACAGCACGTCGGGCGTCAATCTGGGCGGGCTGAAGACGGGCGAGAGCTATTTCGTCCAGCGCATCGACGCCGACAGCTTCGCCCTGGCGCGTTCGCGCGACGGCGCGCTCGACAAGGTGGCGGCCGATCTGGTCGATCTCAACGACTTTGATGCGACCTCGTCTTCGGACCACACTCTGGCGACCCGCCAGACGCTCGGCGCGCCGGCGATCAGCAATCCGAGCTACAGCGATCCCTCGGTTGCAGCCGATCGCAGCCGCACGGCCGTGCGCGAGGCCCAGACGGGTCTGGTCGTGGTGGCGGTCAGCAACAACACGATGTTCGGCACCGGGGTGGGCGTCGCCATTTCCGGCGGCGCGGCGGGAGGGCTGGCGGGAAGCGTCGCGGTCCACACGATCAACACGCGGGCCGCGATCGAGGCCGGTGCGCGCATCAACGAAAGCAATGCGGCGGCCTCCTCCGCACAGAACGTCAAGGTCGCCGCGGCGCGCCAGTATGATGGCCTGACGATCGGCGCGGGCCTTGCGGGCTCGGCCGGATTCGCGGGCGCGGCCGCGGCCGGCGCGGTCGTGCTGAAGGGGACCACGAGTGCAGCCATCCTCGGCAATGCGAGCGGCGCGGCTGCTCCCGTCAACGCAAGAGGCGATGTCAGCGTCACCGCGCGCGCCGAGAGCGGCATCGTCGCGGCTGCGGCCGGCGTCGCCGGCTCGGCCGGTTTTTCGCTCGCCGGTTCGCTGGCCGTCGTTGCGCTCGATACGACGACGACCGCCTCCATTTCGGGGCAGGTCGCGGTTTCGGCCGGCGGCAATGTGCTGGTCAATGCGCAGGACGACACAAAGGTCACGCTGATCGCGGGCGCCGCCGGCATCAGCCTGTCCTCGGCAGCCGGCGCCGGCGCGCTCAACCTGCTCTCGCTGAAGAAGGTCACGAGCGCCACGATCGGCGGCGGCGCGATGGTCGATGCCTATGCTAACGGGCTTGCTGCGATGGCGGTGCCGACCGGTGAATGGGCGACGTCCGGCCTCGCGCGACGCGATGCACGCGGCGTCGCCGTGCTGGCGACATCGTCGGAGACGCTCGTCACTGTCTCGGCCAGCCTCGGCGGCGGCGCGATCGCCGGCATCGGCGGCTCGATTGCGATCACGCTGATGGACTCCGACACCATCGCGAAGATCGAGGGCGGCGCGAAGATCAACACTGTCGCGCGCGACACGGCCTTCGCCGGCCAGAGCGTCACGGTCTCGGCCCATAACAGGATGGACGTGACCAGCGTTTCGGGCGCGCTTGGGGCCGGCCTCGTCGGCGGCGGCGGCAGCCTCAACGTTGGCGTGCTTCGCAACGACACCCAGGCCAGGATCGGCGATGCCGAGGTTCAGGCGCGCGGCGCTGTCGGTGTCCACGCGCTCTCCGACTGGGACGTCAACATCAACGCCTTCAGCGTCGGGGCCGGTCTCGGCGCTTTCGCCGGCGCCATGGTGGTCTATTCGATCGGCGGCGATTTCAACGACGAGTTCACGGTCGGGTCCAGCAAGAGCAACGCGCTGACGGGCAGCAACGAGGCCTCTGCGACGACGGTCGCCAACCAGATGGTCACCGATCTCTACGTCCTCGTGACGCCAGCCGACAGCAATGAGGGCGAGGCGACGCTGTCGAAATTCGGCGGCAGCCATGTCAACGCGGCCAACGATACGGTCAGCGTCACCGGAACCACGGGCATCGCGACCGGCGACAGGCTGACCTACAGCTCCGGCGGCGGCGTGGCGGTTTCGGGCCTCGATAACGGCAAGACCTATTTCGCCATCGTCGACAGCACGGCCGGCACGGTGAAGTTGGCGCAGAGCCGTGAGGACGCGCTCGCGGGACGGGCTATCGATATCGCCGCCACCGGTATGACCGGCGGCGACCATCGCTTTGTGGCTGGCAGCGGCCAGGCCGGCGGGGTGGCGCGCGACGCCGCTGGTGCGGCGGCGCCGACCGGCGCTGTCGCCGGGGCTGTCGGCAACACCGGTGTCAGGACCAGCGGCACCACGTCCGCCATCGAACTGGGCAGCAGGGTCACGGCGGCCTCCGTGGACGTGAAGGCGCGGCAGGATTTGGCTGTAACGGCGCGCGCCGGCGGCGGCGCCGCAGGCACATCGGGCTTTGGCGTCGCGGTCGCGATCGTCGCCATCGACGCCGACGTCTCGGCCTATGTCGCGCCAAAGGTGGCGCTGAACGGGCTTGGCGGAAGCGCCAGTGTGCTGGTCGATGCCGACTTGGTCAATCGCGTCAGTATCTTCAGCCTCGCCGGCGCGGCCGGCGGTACGGTCGCGGTCGGCGCTTCGATCACGTTGACGACGGATAACAGCTCGGTTCGCGCCCTGCTCGGTGCGCAGCCCGGCGGCGACGTCGCCACGATCGAGGCTGCCTCGTCGTCCGACGCGCTGCGGATCTCCGGCTTCGCCAACGTCACGGTCGACGCCAACGCCTCGGTCGAACAGCGTCAGGGCGTGGCCGGTCTCGCCGTCGGCGGGAGCCTTGCGGCGGGTGCGGCGGCAGCGCTCGCCTACAACTCCGGTTCCGCCACCGCCGCGATCGGCGCGCTGACTACGATCGGCAGCGACGCGGCTCCCGCCGGCGCGGTGACCGTGCAGTCGGCGCGCGACGTCCAGATCAAGCCGCTGCTCGATCCGATCACCCAGTCCAACCTACCGATGGGCATCGCCATCGGCGCCGGCGGCATTGCCATCCAGGCCGGCGGCATCCTCGTCGATGTGTCGGGCCAGACGACCGCCCGGATAGGAGGAAACGCCGACATTGCAGCCTCCGGCGCCGTCAGGGTCTCGGCGACGAGCCAGGCTCGGCTCAAGGACGCGGTCCTGGCCGGCGCGCAGCTTGGCGCGGTCGCGGTAGGGGCGGTGTTCATCAATGCGCGGATCGCGCCGACGGTCTCAGCCAGCATCGGTCTGGGCGCGCGGATCCGGGCAGGCTCCGCGTCGGTGACCGCCAATGGAACCGTCGAGGGCAAGGTCACCGGATATGCCGCCGGCGGCGGACTCTTGTCAGGCACCGGTTTCGGTGTCGACCTGACGCTGAACCCGACGACCTCGGTGACAGTCGGCGACAACGCCGTGCTGACGACGACCGGCGCGATCGCGCTACAATCGACCTCGGCGATCGACGGCAGGACCGAGGCCCGCGCCGGTTCGGTCGGCGGCCTGACGATCATCATCGGCGACGCCGATGGCCGCTTCAGCAACAGCAACACGGTCACGATCGGGACTGGCGCGAGGCTGACCTCCGGCGCCGCGTTGAGCGCGCTGACGAGCAGCCTCAACAGGCTCGCGGTCATTGGCGAAGGCAGCGGCGCGGGCGGCATCGCCTCGTCGCAGGCCGAAGTCAGCGCCACGGGCGACGACGTCACCCGTCTCGCCATCGGGGCCAACGCCGTGCTCGATTCCGGCGCGGCCATCGTCATCGAATCGCGCTCCGACCACGACGTCTCCGCTTACGCGATCACAAGGGCGGCCGGCGCGGGCGTGAACACGCAGGCTGAGGCGACGCTCAGCCATGGCGGCGCGACCACCACGACGATCGGCGCCGGGGCGTCCGTGACGGCGGCCGGCAATCTCGACCTGCTGGCGCGCGTCACCGGGCTCAAGCTGCTGGCCGATGGCAGCGCCAAGGCCGGCGCGATCGGCGCCAATGCCGACGCCACAGCGACAGTCGGCCCGAACGGAACCCGGACCTCGCTCGCATCGGTCACGGTCGCAGCCGGCGCGCGCCTGCGCAGCGGCAACGACGCCACGCTCAGGGCGAGCCACGACCTGATCGAAACCCGGGCGCATTCCGACTCCGTCAGCGCCGCGCTCGGCGCCGATACCGACAGCACGGCGACCAACACGATGAAGGTTGCGACCACGATCGACGTCGCCGCAGGCTCCGAGACGCGGGCGCGTCGCCTCTTCGTCGAGGCCAAGGCCCCCGAGGCGCCGCGCTTCGCCGCCGATGCCGATGCCGATGGGGCGCTGATCGACACCGGCGACGCGACCAGCTCCGCATCCTTCGAATATCCGCGCACCATCGTCTTCAACGGCGACATCTTCCTGTTCGGGCCGTCGAACCCGGTGGTCGAGATCGCCGCCGACGGCACGGTGACGAAGGCCGAGGGCGTCGGCACGGTCACCGTCACCGCCACCGAGGTGATCATCCCCGACATCGTCTTCTCCTCGACGGCGGTCGGAAGCGCGACCTTCACGGTCGGGCGCTCGAATCTCGATCCCAATCCGGCGGCCTATGCCCCGGCCAAGGGCGAGAACTCGATCACCGGCACGCCGAAGATCACCTTCGTCAACGGCTATGACCGCGTCCAGATCACCAACCATTCGAGCCGCTCGCTCAGGATCGGCCAGATCGTCTCGAGCAGCGCGACGCCGAACCTGACCGGCAGCATCATGGTCAACGTCGCCGCCAGGGACCGCTTCGTTCCGGTGCAGGTCGCCAGCGCACCGCTGACCTCGATCGAGATCGCCGGCACCCATGCGGCCTCGCAAGGCGTGCTCCTGACCAAGGCGATCGAGAATGGCGCGGGCAGCGTCAGTGTCTCGACCACCGCCGGCAGCATTCTGGCCGAGAGCGTCAATGCTCGCATCCGCACCGGCGCGCTGTCGCTGGTGGCGGGGCAGGGCCGCATCGGCAATGACGGTGTCGCCATCCAGACCGAGTCGGCGACGCTGACGGCTTCCGCGCGCAATGGCGTGCGCCTGCGCGAAACAGGCGATCTCGTGATCCAGTCCGTCGCCTCGACGGAAGGCACGGTCGATCTCGGCGCCACCGGCGGCATAACGGCCGCTGCGGCCGATCTCGTCACCCGCATCTCCGCGCCCGATCTGCTGCTGAGCGCCGATACTGGCTCGATCGGCGCGACTGCGCAGCCGCTGCGCATCGCGGCCTCGACGCTGTCGGCGACGGCCGGCGGCGGCGTTTCGCTCGCCGACGCCAATGGTGGGCTCGCGCTCGGCGCGGTCGTCGCGCGCGGCGGCTCTGTGCTGTTCTCGACCACCGACACGCTCGCCACGGGCGAATCCATCACGCTCGGCGCGACCTCGAGGATCGAGGCGGCGTCGGGAGCGGTCACGATCCTTTCGGCCGACGACATCACGCTCGCGGCCGGCGCGCGCATCGCGGCCCGTGACGCGGTGCTGCTGCGCGGCGATTTCGGCGACGCCGATCTCGCCACCGGCGCGCTGATTGACATCGACGGGCTGGTGTCCGGCGCCTCCGTGACGCTGGAAGGCGGCGCGGACCGCGACACGCTCAACCTGCGTCGCACGCCGGCCAACACCGCCTACACGCTGCGCGGCCAGGGCGGCGACGATACGCTGCGGCTCGCCAGCACGGCGGCCGGCGTCACAGGCGGCAGCACTGTCGCCGCCATTCTCGGCACGGTCGCTTTCGAGGGCGGCGAAGGCGCGGACACCGTCATCGTCGACAACGCGGCGGGGCTGGTAAACGCCTTCACGGTGCTGACCGCGACCGCGCTGAGCGGTGCCGGTCTCGGCGGCACGGTGAGCTACGACACGGTCGAGACGCTCGACATCCGCCTCGGATCGGGCGTCGATACCGTTCAACTGCGCGGCAGCGCCAGCGGCGCGACCACCATCCTCGATCTCGGCGCGGGCGACGACGCCGTTACCGCCGGCGCCGACGGCAAGCTCGACGCAATCTCCGGCCTCGTCCGGATACGGGCGGGCTCCGGTCGCGACACGCTGCTGGTTGACGACAGCGCCGACCAGCTCGCCAATTCTGGCGGCGTCGGCGGCGCGCTCGGCAACCGCATCACCGGGCTTGGCATGGGCAATGCCGACCAGAGCGTCGTCAACGCCGCCGCCGGCATCGAATTCTCCGACACGGAAGCGCTGACGCTGCGCCTCGGCGCCGGCAACGACTCGCTTGCCGTCACCGCGACAGCGATCGCGACGCGGATCGAGACCGGCGCGGGCAGCGATACAATCACCTTCGGCGACGCCAGCGTGACGGGCGCCTTCGCGTCGCTATCGGCGGCCGTCACCCTGTTCGCCGGCGGCGAGGCCGGCGACGCGGTGCGCTTCACCACCGCCGGCGCCGCCACGGTCACGCTCGACCGCGACGCCGATGGCCGCGGCACGGCGGCGCTCGCTGTCGCCGCCAGCCCGATCGTGACCTATGACGGCGTCGGCGCGGTCGGCCTCACCCTCGGCGAGGGCGCCGACACGGTTCTCGTCAAGACGACGACGGCTTCGCTCTCGGTCCTGACCGGGGCCGGCGCCGACATCGTCACGCTGGAAAACGCCAGCCACGCCGTGACGCTCGGCCTCGGGGCCGACAGCGACAGCGTCGTCGTCGGCCCCGTCACCGGCGCGCTCGGCATCGATGGCGGCACGGGCAGCGAGGACCGGGTCTCGATCGACCGCTCGGCGGCGACGCAGGCCTTTTCGCTGAACCTCGCCAATGGCGCGGCCAGCGGCGTCGCGACGCTCACCGGCCTCACCGGCGCGGCTGCGGCCAGCCTGTCCAATCTCGACCGGCTCACCGTCCAGCTCGGCTCGGGCAACGATGTCGCCTCGATCAATCTCGACGCCGACCATGCCGGCACGATGATCGTCGATCTCGACACCGGCGCCGGCAACGACGCGGTGACGGCGCAGGCGATCGGCCAGACCACGATCGTCAAGGGCGGCGCCGGCGAGGATACGCTGATCGCCAAGATCGCCGGCGTTCCGCTGGCCGGCCAGTTCGTCAAGCTCGAGAAGGATGTCGAGCTGCTCGTCGTCGACAATAGCACGAATACGGCCAAAACCGACTGGGTCTTCAACGCCGGCACGATCTCCGCCGGCGGCAGCACCATCATCGGGGCTGACGGCGCGAAGCAGACGCGCATTCTCGGCGGCAGCCATGGCGAGGACACGCTCAAGGTCCAGTCCGACTCCACGGCCGATACGCAGGCGACCGTGCGCGGCGACCTCGTCGAACTGCGCACTGGCGCGCGAATCGTCAGCCAGACCAATCCGGCGACCGATTTCGACACCTATCGCGGGCTTGCCGGCGCGATCGATTTCGACGCGCTGAGCGATGGCGCGACGAGCTTCGCCGAGAACGGCTTCACGCTGGCGACCAGCAATGCGAGCGGCTTCGCGCGCATCGACGCCACCAGCGTCGCGCTCGCCAGCCGGGCGGCGGCCGATGTTGTCACGCTGAGCGCCACGACCGGCTTCTTCTTCGGCCTGCAGCAGTTCGACATGGCCAATACCGGCACGGCCACGACCGTGACCTTTACCGGCACGACGCTGAGCGGCGGCACGGTGACCCATGTCGCCAGCGTGGCGCAGGGCGGCTTCCAGACCATCGTTCTGCCCGACAGCTTCGGCGCGCTCTCGAAGGTCGTCTGGTCGATGGCGACAGGCGTCTCGATCGACAATCTCGTCGCGGTCAAGACCTTCGACGTCGTCGCCGCGCCGGGCGCGATCGCCACGACGAAGACCTATGTCCTCTCGGCCGCCACTACAGGCGACATCGTCTTTGCAACCGGCACCGCCGCGACGACCGATACCGACACGCTCACCATCACAAACGGCACGATCCGGATCGACACCGACGGCGTCTTCGACATCGCAGCCGGCACCGGCTTCGAGCAGACCATCGCGGCGGGCACGGCCCTGTCGGGTACGGCCAATAATGGCGTCACCGCCACAACCGCGAGCGGGATCACGACCTTCCGCTTCGCCGGCGATCTGGTGCTGGCAAGCAATATCAGGATTACGGCGAGCGGCGGCAACGCGCTCTCGATCACGGCGGCAGACGATGTGACGATCGCGAGCGGCGTTGTGATCGATGCGTCCGCCAACGGCTTCCAGTCCGGCGCGGGTGGCGGCGGTGGCGGCGGCGCGGGGACGGGCGGCTCAGGCGGCGCGGGAGCATCGGGTTCCGGAACCTTCATCGGCGGCGCCGGCGGCAGAAGCGGCGGCGGCTCCGGCGGCGGCGGCGGCGGTGGCGGTGGCTTCACGATTACCAGTTCAACCGGCGAGTATGGGTCGAGCGGGGCCTCCGGCGCAGCGGGCAGCCAGGGTGGGATTGGTGTGAACAACACTGCCGCTTCGGGTGGATCTGGCGGCGCGGCGGGCGCCGGAGGCGCCTATGGCGAGCATGGGACCTATGGCACAGGCGGCCGGGGTGGGAACGGCGGCGCTGGCGGGACATTCGACGGCGATGATGGCGGACGAGGCGCGGACGGCGGCGCCGGCGGTGCCGGTCAGGCGGGCGCGGCCGGGTCGTCGGGCGCGAGCGGCGGCGGCGGCGCTAATGCGGCGAGTGGCCTTGCCATATCGGGAGGCAGCGGCGGCGGTGCGGGTGGTGCGGGCGGCGGCGGCGGCGGTGGCGGGTCCGGCGGCAGCGGCGGCTCGGGCGGCGGCGGCGGCGGTGGTGGTGGCGCTCCACTCGGTGACGATGGTGGTCCTGGCGGTGCGGGCGGCTCAGCCGGCGTCGGCGGCTTTGGCGGGGCGGGCGGAACCGGCGGCGTTGGCGGCGTTGGCGGCGGCGGCGGTGGTGCCTTCGAGATCGTCGCCGGCGGGCGGATCATCGCCGGGTCTGACACGACCTTCTCGGCGGTCGGTGGCAATGGCGGGCTTCCCGGGTCCGGCGCAGCCGGCTCCGCAGGAAAGACGACGACGACGCCCGGTGGGAGCGGCGCCGGCGGCGGAGCCAATGGCGGCAGGGGTGGCGACGGCGGCGCAGGTGGGGTTGGCGGAACCGGCGGCAGCGGCGGCGATGGCGAGAAGGGCGGCGGCGGCGCCGGCGGCACGGTCAAGCTCTTCGGTACCGACGTGCAGGCGGCCGGCGCGACGGTCAACGCATCGGGCGGCAAAGGGGGGACGGACGGCGGCGCGGGTCGCTTCATCCTCGGCGACAACACCCAAGGCGTGGACGGCAAGCCGACCAGCATCATCGGCGCGAATCTGACGTTGACGGCAGGTTCCACCGTGGTGGCAGGCCCGACCGCGACCAACGCCATGCTTTCGGGCACGGTCGCGACGCCGCTGATCGCCGGCCTCGCCAATGGCGCGGCCGTCTACGGCATCGTCGCGGATCTCGACGGGCGCACGCTCGACTTCAACGGTGCGATCGCCGGCGTCCAGGCGGCTCCGGTCGATGCGCTCGTCGCGGTGATGCGCCTCGACGCCAGCGTCGCGCTCGGGCTCGACTACACCGGCTACGACATGCTCGTCGTGGTCAACGTCACCAATGTCACATTGGCCAACCCGATGCTCGGCATCGGCGGCGGCGCCAATCAGGCGCTCCGGACGGACGGCATCGCCGGCGCGGGCACGCTGGCTTCGCTCGGGGCGGGCCAGGTCTGGGTCACGCTGATCCGCGAGAGCGACGACAGCTTCACCGCCTCGGTCGGCAGCGTCGGCGGCGCAGCCGGTCGTCTCGGCGGCGCGGCGGGTTCCGTCGCCATCGCCGATGGCGAGGTGCAGTATGTCAGGGCGCAGCGCCCGGCGAGCGCGGCGACGCCGGCCTTGACCGGGCTCGACGCAGCCGTGACCAGCACGGATGGCAAGTTCGTCTACGCCATCGACAAGGCGAGCCAGTCGCTCGTCGTGATCAACGCCGCCGACGGCTCGCAGCGCCAGGTCCTCAGCCAGAACGAAGACGGGCTGACCGGGCTCGGCCAGCCCAAGGCCCTGACCCTGATCGGCGACACATTCGTCGCGGTGCTGACCAGCGCCGGCAATGGCGGTTCGCCCTCGGTCACCCTGTTTGCGCGCGCCGCCTCGGGCGATCTCAGCCTGAGCCAGACGCTGGCGGTTTCGGGTGGTTATGACGACGCCATCGGCGTCTCCGGGCACCGCCTCTTCACGGCGGGCTCGGCGGGAACCGCCCATCGCGGCTTCATCGTCACCGGGACCACGCTCCAGTTTGGCGATGAGGAGCGACTGGCGACCGGAGCCACCGCCGACTACGTCAATCTCCAGCGCGCGGGCTCCTCGGTCGAATACACGCTGGTGATCGCCGATGGCGCGCTCAAGGTCGTCAACCCCTATGCGACCGGCAGTTCGCCGGTGGTGACGCAGCAGTTCACCGGCGCGCAGTTCGGGCTCGGGACGCAGGGCGGCGACATCGCCGTGCGGATCGAGGGCAGCATCGCCCACATCTACGTCACCAGCGCCGATTCAGGCGCGGTCGGCGTGTTCCGCACCACCGCCTCGGCGCTCGGCTCCCACACCTCGCAGCCGCTCGAGCATGTCGAGACGATCCGCAACGGTGTCGCCGGCGTGCGCGGCATCGCGGGTGCGTCGGACGTCTCGGTGACGCCGGATGGCAAATACGTCCTCGTCGCCAGCGCGACCGGCAACGCGCTCGCCGTCTTCCAGCGCGACGCCGCCAGCGGCAAGCTCTCGCAGCTCCAGCTGTTGCGCGATCTCTCGGGCGGCGTCCAGGGTCTGGGCGGGGCGCAGGCGCTCGCCTTCGGCGGCGTCGTCGACAACAAGCTGACGCTCCATGTCGCGGCTGCCGGTTCGGCGGCGAGCAAAGGCGGCCTTGGAACCTTCGTTGTCGATCTCGGCGCCGTGCCGGCCCCGTCGCAGACGGTGATCGGCCATGGCGCGATCGAGCACCTGACCGCGCAGACCGCCGGCGGCGACGATACGATCAGCCTCGCCGCCTCCGTCCCCTCCGTGGTCAAGACGCTCACCGTCAACACCGGCGACGGCGACGACCGGGTCACAGCCAGTTCGGTGGGCAGGGAGACCACGATCGATCTCGGGGCCGATGACGACACGGTCACGCTGCGCAGCAGCGAGGCCGACGCGAAGATCACGGTCTTCGGCCGCGCCGGCCATGACCGCTTCGAGCTGACCCGCACCTGCGACCGCGCCACGACGACCCTGTCGGGCGAGGATGGCGACGACTGGCTCACCATCGAGCAGGTCGGCGCCAGCGCCACGACGAGCTTCACCGGCGGGCTCGGCCGCGACACCGTGCGCGTGCTCGGCGCCGGCCTGCCCACGACCGCGACGACGACGCTCGCCGGCAACGACCCGACCACCACGCCCGGAGACATCCTGCAATTCGATCCCGGAATCGATGGCGTCGTCAGCCCGGTCTCGCCGACCTTCCCGGACGGCACGATCAGAACCGTGGGCAAGGGCCTCGTGACATTCACCGGCTTCGAGGCGCCGCTGCAGATCCTGACCGCGCCTGTGATCGCCTTCACCAACGCCAGCTACAGCCTGGCCGAGGGCGCGGGCCTGAGCGCCGTGGTCACTGTCAATGCGCGCGGCACGACCGGTACGTTGGTCGGCCCGCTTGCCTTCGACATCGACGGCGACGGCGAGTTCAACGACGCCTATGTCACACCGGTCGCGGGCGTCTACACGCTGAGCCTGAGCTGGGCGCAACTGATGTCGTTCGGCCATTTCGACAACGGCGTCTTCGACATCGCGGCGCGCGGCGTCAACGCCGAGGATCTGTCGGCGAGCGCTACTGTGCGCGTCACCATCACCGATACGCGGCCGGCGGTCGCGCTCGCCAGCGGCAAGGCCCTCCACGTCCTGGGCGAGGCGACGACGATCAGCTTCTCCTCGCTCGACGTCTCGCCGGCCGACGTGCCGACCGGCTGGACCGTGAACTGGGGCGACGGCACGATCGAAGCCTTCGGCGCGGGCGCGAGCGCCGCCTCCCATGTCTACGCCCGGCCGGGCGAGTACAGCATCACAGCCGGCGTGTTCGACAAAGACAACGCCACGACCCCGACCTATGCGACGGCCGTGCCGATCAGTGTCGGCATTTCCGCAGCCCAGGTCAGCTTGACCGGCGCGACGATCGACGCCGGGCAGCCGGCCTCGTTGAAAGTCACCGCGCCGGGCACGGTCGAGCGGATCGAATGGCGGGTGATGGGCGGCGATGCCTTCGTCGTGATTCCGGCGGTCAGCGGTCTCGCCGAGACGCTGTCCTGGTCGCAGCTCAGGGCCGCTGGCGTCGATACGGCGCGCAGCGGCGGCGACTACGAGGTCTCGGCCAAAGTGTTCTATCGCGACGCAGCCGGCGATGCCGTTTCCGTCACCGCCTTTTCGACCATCACGGTCCGCAACGTCGCGCCGACGCTCGGCGGCTTCTCCTGGGCGACCAGCGGGGCGATGGAGGGCAGCGCCGGGCTGCAGTTCTCCGTCGCTGGCAGCGACGACGTCTCGCCCTTTGACGCCACGCGGCTGCGCTATCGCTTCGATTTCAACAATGATGGCGTCTTCGACACGGATTACGGCGTCTCCAGCGTCGTGGTTCCGGCAAGCTATCTGACGCAATCGGGCCTGCTGACGATCCGCTCCGAGGTCTCCGACACCAACGGCGCGGCCACGATCGGCTTCGCCAACGTTGCCATCGCCGAGGTCGCGCCAACCCTCAGCGCCAACGCCGGCGCGGCCATCGTCGAGGGCGGCTCGTTTGCGCTGACGCTCGGCTCGGTCGATCCCGGCGCGGGCGACGTCATCACCAGCTGGACCGTCGACTGGGGCGACGGCAGTGTCGAGACGCTGGCCGGCGGCAACAGCCGCGTGGCGATGCACCGCTACGCCGATAACGGGAGCTACCAGGTCAGGACCAGCGCCGCCGACCGCGACGGCTCCTATGCAGGGGCGACTGTGACGGCCCGTGTCGACAACGCCGATCCGACCTTTACCGGGCTGGCTCTAACGGGCGCGATCAGCGAAGGCGGCAGCGCCCGCCTCACCGGCGCGATCGCCGATCTCGGCCTCGCCGACACGCATCGCCTGACCGTCGACTGGGGCGATGGCAGCAGTCTGGTCACCATCGATTACGCCGCCGGCGGCGCGGTGATCGACCTGTCGCATGACTATGCGCAGGACGGGTCCTATGGGGTCGTGGTCACGGCCACCGACAAGGATGGCGGCAGCGTCAGCGCGACCCTGACCCAGGCGGTCGCAAACCTCGCGCCGACGGTGTCGGGCCTGCAGGTCGCTGCTGCGACCGCCTTCGAGGGCCAGCAGGTCACGATCAGCGGCCTGCTCGACGACAAGGGCGTACAGGACACGCTCGGCGTCGTGGTCAGGCTGATGCGGCCGGCCGCCGCCGGCGGGGAGATGTTGGCGGAGTTGAGCAGCGCCGCCGGTCAGGTCACCATGACCGGGCGCAGCTTCCAGGCGAACTACACCTTCATCGACAATCTCGCGGCCGGGCAGGCCTATGAGGTCGTCGTCGAAACCCGCGACGAGAGGTCCGCGTCCGGGCAGGCCGCGACGACGACGTCCGTGCTGAACCGGGCGCCGGCGATCGCCGATCTCAAGGTCAACGCCCGGGCCGCCAATCAGGTTGTGGAGGGTACGCCCAATCCGGCAGTCACGATCCAGGAAGGCGAGACGACCACGGTCACCGGCAGCTTCAGCGACGCCGGCATCGTCGACACCCAGACGGTCGTCATCGACTGGGGCAATGGCCAGACCTCGTCCAGCGCACGCGGCGAAGTCACGATCGACACGGAGCGGAAAACCTTCACCGCCACCCATCGCTATGTCGATGGCGATGCAAAGGCGACGCCGGCCGGCCGCGCCCTGATCACCGTCACGGTGACCGACAAGGATGGCGGCTCCAGCATCGCGCGCACCGAGATCGTGGTCGAGAACAAGGCGCCGGTGCTGCAGTCGCTCGTGATCCCGGTCTCCGTCAACGAGGCGCAGCGCTTTACGGTGACCGGCGAGTTCACCGATACGGGCGTCAACGACAATCCGACCGTCCAGATCGCCTGGGGCGATTCGTCGAGCAGCGCGGCGACGGTGACGCTGATCAGCGCCGGCCGCTGGCGCTTCGAGGCGGAGCATACCTTCGCCGATGACGCGCCGGGCAGAACGCCGCTCGACACCTATCCGGTGGTGGTGACGCTGACCGACAAGGATGGCGCGGCCTCGACGCAGACGCGCGGCGTGCTTGTGCGCAACGTCGCGCCGACGCTCGCCAACATCGTCTTCGACCGGGTCATCGACGAACATGGCGTCGTCACGCTGACCGGCAACGTCGTCGATCCCGGCACGCTGGACAGCCATACGGTGACGATCGCCTGGGGTGACCGCGAGGTCACGACGATCAACCCCGACGCCGCGACGCGCAGCTTCACGACGACGCATCGCTATCTCGACGATGCCCTGTCCTTCGGCATTCCGGCCGATGTCTACACGATCGGGCTGACGGTCACCGATAATCGCGGCGATGCGACGACGGTCACCGACACGGTCAGCGTGCGCAATGTCGCGCCTCGCCTCGCCGACATCGCCTATGAGAAGGTGATCGACGAGAACGGCGTCGTCACGTTGACGGGCACGATCGTCGATCCCGGCACGCTGGACGGCCAGACGGTGACGATCGCCTGGGGCGACAACGAGGTGACGACGATCAACCTCGACGCCGCGACGCGCAGCTTCACGACGACGCATCGCTATCTCGACGACGCCCTGTCCTTTGGCATTCCGGCCGATGTCTACACCATCGGCATGACGGTGACCGATAATCGCGGCGACACGGCCACGGTTACGGATACGGTCAGCGTCAGCAACGTCGCGCCACGCCTCGTCGACATCGCCTATGAGAAGGTGATCGACGAGAACGGCGTCGTCACGTTGACGGGCACGATCGTCGATCCCGGCACGCTGGACAGCCAGACGGTGACGATCGCCTGGGGTGACCGCGAGGTCACGACGATCAACCTCGACGCCGCGACGCGCAGCTTCACGACGACGCATCGCTATCTCGACGATGCCGGCTCCTTCGGCATCCCGGCGGATGTCTACACGATCGCCATGACGGTGACCGATAATCGTGGCGACGCGACAACCATCATCGACACAGTGAGCGTACGCAATGTCGCGCCTCGCCTCGCCGACATCGCCTATGAGAAGGTGATCGACGAGAACAACGTCGTCACGCTGACCGGGCGCATCGTCGATCCGGGCACGCTTGACGGCCAGCTCGTCACGATATCCTGGGGCGATGCAGAACTGACAGTGATCGCGCTCGACGCCAAAACGCGCGAATTCCGGACGCAGCACCGCTATCTCGACGATGCACGCTCCTTCGGCATCGCGTCAGATGTCTACATGATCGACATGCTCGTTATCGACAATCGCGGCGACGCGACCATGCTCACGGATACGGTCACGGTTCGCAACGTCGCGCCGCGCCTCGCCAATATCAGCTTCGATCGGGTCATCGACGAAAACGGCGTCGTCACGCTGACCGGCAGCATCGTCGATCCCGGCACGCTGGACAGCCAGACAGTGACGATCGTCTGGGGCGACAACGAGGTCACGACGCTCAATCTGGCGGCGGCGACGCGCAGCTTCACGACGCAGCACCGCTATCTCGACGATGCGCGGTCGTTCGGCATTGCGGCGGATGTCTACACGATCGGCATGACGGTGACCGACAATCGCGGCGACGCGACGACCATCACCGACACGGTGAGCGTGCGCAACGTCGCTCCTCGCCTCGTCGATATCGTCTTCGATCGGGCCATCGACGAAAACGGCGTCGTCACACTGACCGGCAATATCGTCGATCCCGGCACGCTGGACAGTCAGACCGTGACGATCCTCTGGGGCGACGACCAGGTCACGACGCTCAATCTGGCGGCGGCGACGCGCAGCTTCACGGCGACCCATCGTTACCTCGACGATGCGCGTTCATTCGGCATCGCGTCGGACCTCTATACGATCGGGCTGACGGTGACCGACAATCGCGGCGACGCGACCACGATGACCGATATGGTGAGCGTGCGCGACGTCGCGCCGCAATTCGCCGAGCTGACGATCAACACGCGCGAGGTGATCGACCGCGGAATCGTCACCATTGAGGGGCTGCTGGTCGATCCGGGCCAGCGCGACACCCATGACGTGCTGATCGACTGGGGCGACGGACGCAGTGCGCTTGCTACGGTCGATCCGGCGACCCGCCGTTTCAGCCTCTCGCGGGAGATAGCCTTCACCGATCCCGTGCGGGCACCGTTCGATCTCTACCTGATCACCGCGACGCCGATCGACCGGCTGCGCGGCGACAATCCCGGCGCATCGCAGAACTTCGCCGTCCAGTTGCGGGCATCGCCGCTGCCGACGCAAGCCGACGCTGCGACGCCGGACGCGCTCGCGGTTCTGACGCCTTTGCAATTCAATGCCGCACTCGCAGCGCTGACGACCGGAACCTTCGGCCTGCCTGGCGAAGCGCCGCCGCTTGGTGGCGGGCTGGCGCCCAACGCGCGCTCGGCTGCCACGACCGGCTCGATTACGCCCACGGCGCCGGCAGACCTGTCGGGGTCGGGCCGGACGACCGATCCGACGGACAGCACGGGCTCGATCCGGCGCACCGACGAGGCCGCCATAAACGGTGCGACCTACCTCGCCAGCGACGGGGTGCTGTTCAAACTTCTCGTTCCCGTCCTCTCCTCCGGCGGCGAGCAGAACGCGGTCGCGATCGAGGTCGATTGGGGCGACGGCCGCACGCAGCGGCTCGACAATGTCGAGCCGGGCGTCGTCACGCTCAACCACCGCTATTCCCGGATTGCGGACAAAGTCGAATACGATCTTTCCGTCGTCACGATCCAGGCGACAGGCGAGAAAGCGGTTCTCAACGTCAAGGTCAAAGTCGTGCCGGATTGCACGACCTCGGCCGACCCGACCGGTTGTGTTGCCGGAGAGCCTGCAAGGACGCCGGCAGATCGGTCGAGCATCGAGCCGGCTCCGGTCGACAACAAGCAGGGCGATCTGCCGCGCGCCCGCAACGAGGGATCGTTCGGCCTTGGCCTGTTCGGCATGGTGGCGCTCGCCTCGCTCGACCGGCGCGCCGCCCTGAGCCGCGAGCGCGTCCGGCAGATGGTCGCAGAACTCGACGACGAGAGCTGGCAGGCGCTAGATGACGGGCGCGGCGGTCTGGAGGATGAATTCGCATCATGGCAGTTCATGCTGCGGCAGGGCCAGGGCGCGGCGACCCATCATCATGCCTGACCCCGGTTACGTCCCGGCAGCTGCGTGGCGGCCCGGACGGGCAATGATGCGTGAGGCGGGGCTGTGACCACCCTGTCCTGGGTCGTCCTGCTGCCGCAGCTCTGCTATATCGCGATCAACGATGTCAGGGTCTGGAAGATCACCAATCGCAGCAATCTCTTGCTGGCATTGAGTTTTTTCGTGCATATCGCGGTCGGCGGGGACGTCGACGCCCTGTTGCCCAACTTGCTCACGGCGGCCGGCGCCGTCCTCGTGCTGTACTTGCCCTATCAGCGCGGCTGGCTTGGCGGCGGCGACGTCAAATTCCTGATCGCGGCCCATCTCTGGCTCGGCCCATTCAGGTTGATGCCGTTTTCGCTGGCGCTTTTCGCCGGACTGCTCGTCTATTACATCCTGATGAAGCTCGCGCTCGTACCGGTCGAAGCGGTCGGCCGCCAGAATCGGATCCCGTTTGGACCCGTCGGCGCCTTCGCGCTTGCTGCGTCACTTCTGATCGACTCTTCCCCCCTGCCTTAGCGGCTCGTTTACCAGGTCGACCGTAATCTTCCTTCGGTGCTGTCGCGTGACACCGGAGCGAGCGATGAACGGTCTGGCGAGCGCGGCGGCGTTCCTTCTCCATCTTTGCCTGTCGCTCGGCGTCGGCGCCGATCTCGCAACGGCGCTTCTGGCCGGCGCGGCCGGCCTGTTCGTGACGCGACGCGTCTTCGCCCTGGCAAGCGACGCACGTTTTGCCCGCGCCGGCCGCTGACGCCGGCCGTCAGCGCACCAGTTCGACGATCTGCCTGAGCTTTCCGTCATCGGTCGAAGGCGTCAGCATCTCGATGAATTCGAGATGCAAGGCACCCTCCGTGGCGTCCATCGGTTCGGTCAGGAAGAAGCGCGCGAAATCCGCGCCACTGAGATCGGTCCGCCTGTCGATGGCGTTTGTCGGCGAACAGGTCGCGATCGCGATCTCGATGGTGCGGCGGCGAAATGAGCCGGGGCCGGCGATGCCCTTTCGCGCCGCGCAGGTTCCCGCGCCGTCGGCGCCAGGCAGGCGCTCGGGACCGTTTGGCGCGTAGAGCCCCTGAAGCGTCGGCTGGGACGAGGCGGCATTCGGGCCGATGCCGAGCTCGAGCAGATAGATTTCGAAGCGCGACAAGGTTGCAAAGCCGGCGGGCTTCTGCTGCCCGACATGGTTTTTCGCCCAGTATTCCGCGCGCGCCCACTGGCCGTCGCCCGCCATCAGCCCGCCCGCGAGCGCCGCGCAGCCGCCTCCGGAAAAGCAGGAATCGCGCGGTAGTTTCGCGGCTTTAGGACTCGGTTCGTGTCGGCAGGACATATCGCCGGGCGAGGCGCGCGGCTGCAGAACCAGACCCTTGACGGTGTTGGGCGCAGGCGGGGCGGCCAGCTCTGTGATGTCGGACGGATAGAGATCGAAGCGGGTGTTGAGCGCGCGGGCCACGAGTTCGGCTGTCGCCAGGCGCGGCCTGACATGGGCGGTGTAGCAGAAGCGCGGCCGTTCCGCCGCGAGATTGCCGGCATATCCGTCCAGCGCCGGCATATCGTCGGCGCTCGGCGGATCGAGCGCCGCCAGATCGCCCGGCGCGAGGCTCGTCCCGTCCGTCTTCAGCGGCAGTCGATACATCGCGCCGCGTGCGAAGCGGGGCGGACTGGACGGATCGGGCCGGCACAGCATCAGCGGCGTCACATCGCAGGCGGCGAATCGCGAGGAGGCGGTGGCGCGCGCGCTCGTGGGAACGGCTGCAACCGAGGCGCCGATCCAATGCGCCACCGAGGCGGCGAGGCTGTGGCTCCCGGTCTCGGCCGCGACGATCCGCGCTTTCCCCCCCTCATCCTCGGCCAGGATGCTGCCGGCGTCGAGATCGGCCAGCGAGGCGGCGAAGCGCAAGCTCATCGTTGGCGAGAGATTGCCGTCGAAACGCGACGCGGTGGCGCGGTTGTCGAGCGTGGCGACGGCGGCGCGCGCCGCCGGTATCGCATCCTGCCGACCATCGAGCCGGCCGGCCGCGCCGAGCGCGGCGGCGTCGGCGGCGTTCTGGAGCTGGGTATGCAGCAGGAACATCCGGCTGGTTTCGATGACCAGCCCGAAGGCGGCGATCAGCACCGGCAGCAGCAGCGCGAACAGGATGAGATAGGCGCCGTTTTCGTCGCGAAAGGCGCGCCCGATCGCGCCTGTCCGGTCGCGCGCGCAGGACCGAAACCGTGCTGCGTCGCCGGCCGGCCTGACGGCGCGCGCCGCCTGCAGGGCAATTCTGGAAACCGTCGGCGTCTGCGGTATCACGGTAATGTCGTTTCAATCTGACGTAGCGGATTATGCGGTATGTCGGGACGGATCAGGGTAACAATCAAGGCAAAATCATGTTTGTGACGTTCTGGAGACATAATTGCGTCAATCGTCAAAATCATACGTCTCAATATAGTCGGCAAAAGATTTTCGCTCGATGCAACTTCAAATAGATCGTCGCAAGTTTTTAGCTTTATTGCTGTGAATAGACTGATATTTCGATTTGTGTCCATTGCCCGGCCGTAGGGTTAATGTTAGGTAAACCTCGCGCTGACGGGGGGCTGTTTCGCGCTGGGGGAACGGCCTGCGTGCAGGGCTCCGTTGGCTCGAACGCGCCTCCATGGGCTGCGTTAAAAAACGGCCAACAGGAGATACCTATGTTCTCGTTCCTCAAGAAGTTCCGCCGCGACGACAAGGGCGCGACGATGATCGAATACGGTCTCATCGCAGCGCTGGTTTCGATTGCCTCGATCGGCGCTCTGACCGCTGTCGGCGGCGAGTTGAAGGCCGGCTTCACCACCATCGAGACGAAGCTCAAGGCTTCCAACACTGTCACGCCCTGATCCACTAACCGGCGAAGGCGCCGCATGAGATCGCGCACGATCCTGATATTCGCCCTATCGGTCGTCGCGGGCGGGAGCGTGGCGCTTATGGTGTCACGCTCCTTCCGCAGCGAGGCGCGGGCCAGCGCGACGATGCTCGTCGTCGCGGCGCGCCCGATCGCGCCCGGCGCAAGCCTGCGCGCGGCCGATCTCGCGGAGGCGTCATGGCCCGCCGGGCGACTGCCGAAAGGCGCGTTCGTCAGCAGGGACGAGCTCCTGGCCGAGGGTGGGCGCGTCGTGCTTGCGGCCATCGACAAGGACGAGCCGCTGACGAGCTGGAAGCTAGCCGCGCCGGGTCGCTCGCTCTCGGCCCAGCTCAGCGCGGATTTGCGGGCGGTGTCGATCCGCGTCGACGATGTCCGCGGCGTCGCCGGTTTCGTGCTTCCGGGCGAACGCGTCGATGTGCTGCTCAGCCGCCAGGCCGTCGGCGGAAGGCTGACATCGGACCTTCTGTTGCGCAATGTCCGCGTACTTGCGGTCGATCAGCACGCCAGCGAGGGCCAGCAACGTCCGGCAGTTGCGCGCACGGTGACGCTCGCGGTCACGCCCGAGGAAGCCCAGAAGGTCGCGCTTGGCGGCGAGCTCGGCAAGCTCTCTCTGGCCTTGCGCCGGCCCGACAGCGCCGATTCCGGGCCCGGGCGCACGCTCAGCGCAGCCGATCTCGACGGAACCGCGCCGACGCCGCCCGAAGCGCCGGCGCCGCGCGATGCCGGCCAGACCACGGTCGGAATCATGCGCGGGACGGAGCGCAGCGTCTACACGGTGCCGCGCGCTCAGGACTGAGACCGAGACTTAACGGCGCCGGCCGCAACCGGCAGCGTAACCGGCGCGCCCGCGTCGGACAGGGGCTGAGTGATGGTGCGAACCGGGTTGTTGGTTCTGGGTGCGGCGGCGGCTCTGGCCGCCGTTGTGGTGTTGTCGCCGGCGGCGCGGAACGCTGCGACGCCCGCCAGCGCCGACGCCGTCGAGGTCGCCGTGACGAGCGATCGGCGCAGCCCGTCCGGCCTGCTCGATCCGGCGGCCACGGCTGCCGCGGACAGGGGCGTGGATGGCCCGACTCTCGCCAACGCCCAGCCGATCGTTCCGGCAAGGTTGGTGCTCGTTGCGCCGCAAAAGACCGCGCCGTTGGCGGCTGCTCCGGTACGAACCGTCGCCGGCGACGAGATGATCGCCGGCGCAAAAGGCGTGTTCGGGGCCCGGCGGCCGCCCTGGCAGGCCGAGGTCGCGGCGGTCGGTCCCGCAGCCGGCTTCACTAGCACGGCGGTCGCCGCGCCGGTCAGGTTCTTCGTCGCCGCCGCCGATCCGGCCGAGGCTCGCCCCGCTGCGGCCGGCCGCGCCGCCGCAGGCCGGGCCGCCGACGCAGCGCTGCCCGCCGCCGTGGCGACCAGCCGGATTTCGGTGCGGCTCAATCATTCGCAGACCGTACAGGTCGCCGGCGCCTTCGCCGAGGCGGTCGTCGGTTCGGCCGAGATCGCCGATGTGCTGCCGATGTCGGACCGGATGGTCTATGTGCTCGGCAAGAAGATAGGCGCGACCAACCTCTCCGTCTACAACAGCCAGAAACGCCTCGTCGGCGTGCTCGATGTCGAAGTCACGCCCGACATCGTCGCGGTCGAGCGGCGCATCCGCGGCGCGGCGCTGGGCCTGAAGGGCGTCAGGGTGTCCTACGCCAACGGCCAGATCATTCTCGACGGATCGGTGCCGGACGCGGTGGCCGGAGAGCGGGCCTACAAGATCGCCTCGGCTTTCAGCAGCACCGAGCAGGTGGTCAATGCGCTCGAGATCCGCAGTCCCCAGCAGGTCCTGCTCGAGGTCCGCGTCCTCGAGGCCTCCCGTGACGCCGGACGCGAACTCGGCGTGCAGTGGAATGCGCTCAGCGGCCGCAATCGCGGGGCCGCCTCGGGCCAGAATCTCGGTGGCCAGATCGGCAATGCGCTGATCAGCGGGGCCGCGCCCTATGGCGTCGCCATCGCCAACCTGCTCAGCGACAGCAAGCTCCAGCTCGACCTGACCGTACGCGCGCTGGAGGAGAAGGGACTGGTCCGGCGTCTGGCGGAGCCCAATCTGACCGCGCTTTCGGGCAGCAAGGCGAGCTTCCTCGCCGGCGGCGAGTTTCCGATCCCGCTGGCGGGCGAGGCCAATGCCGTCACCGGCATCCGGAACGCCACCGTCAGCTTCAAGAAGTTCGGCGTCATGCTGGAGTTCGAGCCGACGGTGCTCGCCAACCGCCAGATCAACCTTAAGCTCAGCCCCGAGGTGAGCGAACTCGACTTCACCCAGTCGGTCCAGAGCGCGGGGTTCTCGATCCCCTCGGTCGTTGTTCGCCGCGCCACAACCGAGATCGAACTGCGCGACGGCCAGAGCTTCGCCATCGCCGGGCTGCTGCGGCACGAGCTTGTCCAGGACGCCCAGCAGTTGCCGTGGTTGGGCTCGGTGCCGGTGCTCGGCGCGCTGTTCCGCAGCCAGGCCTATCGGCGCAAGGAAACCGAGCTGCTGATCCTCGTCACCGCCCGTCTCGCACGGCCGCAGACGCCGGCGACGCGCGGCCGCACGCCGCTGGACAAGACGCTGCCGGGCAACGACGTCGATCTTTTTCTGAACGGGCGGCAGGAGATCGTCACAAGGCCGCGCAACACCGGCCGCGCGACCGCCGATGCGAGCCCGGCCTTCGGCCATATCCTCGAAATGCCAGCCCGGCCCGGCCGCGACGCCAGCGCCGTGCGCACCGGCGCGCTCTAGGGGCTGGCCGCGATGTCGATCTCCCGGCTCCGGCGCGCTACTGCGATCGTCAGTCTTGCTGCCGTGCTGGGCGGCTGCGAGACCTATCTCGCCCGGCGCGACACCATCACGGCTGGCCTTGGCGACACGGTGCGCACCAACATCGTAGCCCAGGTCGACGACATGCAGCCGCGCGGCGCGGCCAGCCCCAACCTCGCCTTCAGCGCCGAGAGGCTGGCTCGGCGCTCCGCCAGCGCGGCCGCGCCAGCCGCTGATCCGCTGCTGGCCGGTTCGTCGCCCGGCCTGACTGACGGCGTCCAGCAGATTGCGCGCTCGGCGCTGGGCCGAGCCGGGCTGGTGCGCTGACGATGGCAGAGCAGTTCGTCGCCTTCGTCATCGGGGTCGAGCAGAGCGCGGTCGCGCGAGCTGTGCTGACAGCGCTCCAGCCGTCGGTGGATCGCATCGTGCAGTTGCGCTCGCTGGCCGATTTCCGGCGCGGGCCGCGCCGTGCGCTGGTCATCCAGTTCGGCGATGTCCGCCAGCTCTCCGACGCCACGGCCTTCGCCAGCCGCAACTGCGAGGCCGCCTATCTCGCCTTCGTCGCGGACGACATTCCCTCCGTCGCGCTGCGCGAGCTGCTGGCGACTGGCGGAGGCGAATGGCTGCCGAGTGCGGCCGCCGACGCCGAGATCGCCGCTCTCGCCGAACGCCTCGCCGGCACGACGTTCGAACGCGCGCGCGTCGCCCCGCGCTCTACTTTGGTGTCGTTCGTGCCGGCGGGAGGCGGCGTCGGGAACACCACGCTTGCCGTCGAGGTGGCGCTCGCCTGCGCCCGCCGCAGGCCGGCCGGGCGTGAGCCGACCACCTGCCTTCTCGACTTCGGAGGCCAGCTCGCAAACGCCTGCGATCTGCTCGACCTGCGGCCTCATCTCGATCTGGCGGGGATCGCCGCAGATCCGCAGCGGCTGGATGCGACGATGCTGGAGAGCTTTCGCAGCCGCAGCCCGCACGGCGTCGATGTCTATGCGCCGCCGAAATTCGCCGCCGCGCCAGGCCCCGCCCTCCTACCGGCGCTGCGCGTGCTGCTCGACCTGCTGGCCCGGCTTTATGGCCGTATCCACGCCGATCTTGGCCCCGATCTTGGCCCCGCCGCCGAGCATGTCCTGCGGCGGTCGGACGTGGTGCTATTCACGGCGGAGTTCTCGGTGGCGTCGGCGCGCCGGCTCGCCGCGCTGAAATCCCATCTCGGCGCGCTCGCCACCGAGCGTCAGGCCGTTCTCGTGAATCGTCATCCCGGCGGCCGGCTTCGCGCCGGCCTGACGCGGTCGGATTTCGAGCAGGCGACCACCTGCCTGCGCTTTCTCGATGTAGCCGATGCCGGCGCTTTCGCGCGCGAATGCGCCAATATCGGCGCGCCGATGCTGGCGGAAAATCCAAGGCACAAGGTCTGCCGCGATATCGGTGCGATCGAGGATTTCATCGCGCCGCGGGCGAGCGCGCGTCCGGGGCCGTCGCGGCTGCGCCGGCTGTTCGGCGGCGTCGGCCTGGCGCGCGCCGGGAGCATCGCGCGGTGATGCGTTTCGACGACTCCGCCCAGACCCGGCCGCCATCGGGCGATGGCGGCCGGGTGCTGTTCGAGCGCGCGTCCGAACAGCCCGGCCTGGTCGAGGAGCGGGTCCGCCTGCATCAGAAGATCGTCGCCGAGTTCAACCTCGCCTCGATGGAGCAGGTCTCCTCGGAGGATCTGAAGCGGCAGATCCGCGCCTATGTCGCCAACCAGGTTCGGGACCGCAATCTCGCGCTGAACCAGCGCGAACTCGATGCGCTGATCGCCGACGTCATCGACGAGATCACCGGCTTTGGCCCGCTGGAGCCGCTGCTGCGCGATTCGACGATCAGCGATATCCTGGTCAACACGCATCGCAGCGTCTTCGTCGAGCGCTTCGGCCAGCTCGAGCCTGCACCTGTCCGGTTCAAGGACGAGGACCATCTGCTGCGCATCGTCCAGCGCATCGTCGCCTCGGCCGGGCGGCGGCTCGACGAAGCCTCCCCGATGGTCGATGCGAGAATGCGGGACGGCTCTCGCATCAATGTCGCGATCCGGCCGGTCGCGGTCGATGGCCCGCTCGTCTCGATCCGCAAGTTCCCCGCGCTGGCTTTGGACATGGACCGACTGGTCACGATGGAGGCGCTCCCGCGCGAGGCGGCCGATCTGCTCGGGCTGGCCGTGCGCGAGCGCGTCTCGATCCTGGTCTCGGGCGGAACGGGAACCGGCAAGACGACGATGCTGAATGCGCTCAGCCGCTTCATCCCGGTGCGCGAGCGTCTGGTGACGATCGAGGACGCCGCCGAACTGCAACTGCAGCAGCCACATGTGCTACGTCTGGAAACGCGCGCGCCCAATATCGAGGGCCGGGGCGAAATCCGCCAGCGCGACCTGCTCAAGAATGCGCTGCGGATGCGCCCCGATCGCATCATCATCGGCGAGTGCCGAGGCGAGGAGGCGTTCGACATGCTGCAGGCGATGAACACTGGCCATGACGGCTCGATGAGCACGATCCACGCCAACACCCCGCGTGACGCGCTCTGGCGGTTAGAGCAGATGGTCGGCATGGCCAATGTGCCGATGTCGCAGATCAGCATCCGCCACCAGATCGCCTCGGCGATCGGGCTGGTCGTGCAACTGCAGCGCCTGCCCGGGGGCGAGCGCAGGGTCGTGTCGGTCAGCGAGGTCGCTGGCATCGACAGCGAGGCGATCGCGCTGCGCGAGATGTTCGCGTTCCCGACGGGGCGGCACGGCGCGAATGCCGCGGCCCTGGCGCCGCTGGCGGATTGAGGGCGCCGGTGGAACCCTGGCTCGTGACAGTGATCGGCTTTGCGGCAGCCTTCGCGCTCGTGCCGGCGGTCGATGCGCTGTTGCTTGCGCCAATGCAGCGGGCGAGAGTGATCCACCGCCGGCTGGTCGTCGATGCGCAGGCGGATGCGCCGGCCCCGCGGCGACTGAGTCGCCATGCCGATGACGTCTCCTGGCTGGCGCGCGCCGGCGCGCCCGGTCTATTCGTGCTGCAGGCCGGTATCAGGCCCGATGGACCGCTCGCGCGCAAACTGCTGGGCGTCGGGGCGCCGGCGGCGGCGGCCGTTCTGGCGGGGTTGGCCGTGGTCGATCCGGCTTGGGCGCTGATCGCGCTGGCGGCCGCTCTCACCTCGACCGTCCTGGCGTTGCGGCAGTTGCGGCGTCGCCGGCTGGACCGCTTCGGCCGCGCTTTGCCCGACGTCATCGACATCATCGTTCGCGATCTGCGGGCGGGGTTGCCGCTGGCGAAGGCGCTGGGCTCGGTCGGCCGCCTTGTCCCCGGCGCGATCGGCGCGGAGTTCGAGATCGTCGCGAGCGAGGTCGCCTATGGCGCCGACATCGCGGAGGCTTTCGGCCGCCTCTCGGCGCGCGTCGGCCACGCCGAGATCGATCTGATGCTCGCGGCGCTCCAGATCGGCTTTCAGACCGGCGGCGATCTGACGCCGATCCTGACGAAGCTCTCGGCGACGATCAGGAAGCGGCTGCATCTGCGGCGGAAGCTGCATGCCCTCTCGGCAGAGATGCGCCTCAGCGCTCACATTCTGACGGCGCTGCCGGTTGTGGTTTTCGCGCTGATCAACCTGTTTTCGCCGCTCTATTATAGCGAGGTCTGGCACCTCGACATCGTCTGGATGGTGCTGCTCGGGTGCGCGGTCGCGATGGTCGCAGGCAATCTCGTCGTGCGGCGCTTGATCGATCGACAGTTCTGAGCGGCCGGCGATGGATCAGGCGCTCATCGTCTTCGTTATCGGCGCGACGCTTGCGGGAGCAGGCGCGCTCGCGGCCCCGGCGCTATCGCGTGCGTTCAGGGCCCGTCGGCGCGCCGCGCATGCGATGGACAGGCGGTCCGGAACCGGTCCGGACGTCGACGCCCGACGCGTCGATGTGCTTGACCCCGCCGCGCTTCTCCATCCGATGGCGGCCGACGATGCCGGACTGGCGCGCTGGCTCGGACTGCTCGCGGGGCCGTTTGTCGTCCTGGCGCTGATCGAACTGGGTCTGCTGGCGATCGGCTTCCGGGCGGAGGTCGTGCTGCTCGCGGCGACGGCGGCGCTGGGCTATCTCGCGCCCGGCGCCGCGCGCTCGCTTCACCGCCGGCGGATCAGCGCCAGGCATCGTCGCGCCTTTCCCGACATGCTCGACTGGCTGCTGATCTGCATCGATTCCGGACTGGGCTTCGAGGATGCGATCGAGCGCGTCGCGCGTCAGGCCATCCGCTGGGACCGGCAACTCGGCGCCGACTGGCTGCGCCTGTCCGCCGAGATCGGAGCCGGCCGCCCGATGTCGGATGCGCTCGCGGCATTCTCGGCGCGGGTCAACGTGCCCGACATCGCGGCCTTCGCCGGCACGATGGGCCAGTGGCGGCAGCTGGGAGTCAGCGTCGGCGACGCGCTGCGCGGCCATGTCGAGGACTTTCGCGAACGAAGACTGGTCGAGGCGGAGGCCGTCGCGCAGCGGATGCCGGCCAAGCTGGTGCTGCCGGTCGCGCTGTTCATCTTCCCCGTCATCATCGTTGTCATCATGCTGCCGGCGGTACTCGGCCTGACTGCGGCGAGGCTTTGAGATGAGAGGTCCGATGAGGGCGGGAACCTGCGGCCGGCGCTTTCGCGAAGGCGTTCTCGTCGCAGCGCTCGCGCTGGGCCTTGGCGGCTGCGTCACGCAGGATGACTTGGCCGGTCTGGCCGTCGCCGGCCTGGGCGAGGAACGCGTCTCCGATCTCGAAAGGGGCCTGCTCCAGTTCCGGGAGGGCAATTTCGGCGAGGCGCAGCGCATCTTCCAGCGCGTCGTCGAGGTCCGGCCCGACGAGCTTCAGGCTTGGCTCGGGTTGGCGGCCGCCTATGACCGGCTCGAGCGCTTCGACCTCGCCGACCGCGCCTATGCCGAGGCCGCCCGCCTAGGCGGCCGCACGCCGACGCTGCTCAACAATCAAGCCTATTCCTATTTCCTGCGCGGCGACCTGCGCAAGGCGCGCGCGACGTTCCAGCAGGCGATCAAACAATGGCCCGCCCACACCATGCTGAGAAACAATTTCAACCGCGTCACGTGGTGAGGCGGGCGGCTGCATGAACCCTGGTTCCAAAACCGCCGCAGAGTCCGCGTCGCGTCTGACGACAGACGAGAGCGGCGCGGTGATGATCGAGTTCGCCATCGTGTTTCCGATCATCGTCGCCGGGCTGCTGGCGGCCTCGTCGCTGGTTTCGACGATCGATCTCGCCCAGAAGGTCGCCATCCATGGCGGCTCGGCTTCGCGCTATCTGGCGAGCGCCGCGACCGATGACGGCGTCTCCGACGCGGCGCTGCGCGTCGCACGCTGCCTTGTTGTGACCGGACGGCCCGGAACCGCGACAGTCGATTGCGATCCGGGTCTCGGTTGCGCGATCGCGCCGTGGTGCGGCGAGCCGGCGGCTCTGAGCGTCACGGCCGGATTGCCGCGCGATGCAGCTCCCGGCCTGATCTCGCTTCACGTCGAGGCCCGACTCTCGGGCGGCGCCGGCGCGGCGCTTCCGTCCTCTTGGGGGTCTGTCGCCATGCGCCTGGACCGGTTTCGTGCGGGAAACTGATCGCAATGGCCCGGAGGCAGGCGGAGCGCTGGTCGAATTCGCGCTGACGGCCGCCCTCTTCCTGGCCTGCATCTGCGTCGTCCTCGATTTTGCCGTGCTGAGCTATCGGCAGGCCGCGTTGACCAAGGCTGTCCATCTCGCCGCGCGCCGGGCCGTCGTCGAGAACCCCATTCGCGCCGCTGCCATGCTGACATGGGAAACGCCGACGGCAAGAGCCGCTCTGGGCGAGCGCTGCGATGGCTCAAGCACCTGTCCTGACGTCGATCTGGCTTGCGATGGCGGGAGCGGGGACACATGCGCCGACATGCCGGGTTTCACGGCTTTGCTCCGTGACATCGGTCGATTGGCGCCGGGAGTTGACCCTGATCATCTGTCCGTCGCGTATCGATCCGCCGGTCTCGGCTTCGTCGGCAGGCCAGGCGGCGTGCCGCTTTTCGTGACGATCCGCGTCTCATGCGTTCCGGCCGGCAGCATTCTCTATCGCTACGTCATCCGCCGGCCGGCCGGAGCATCACGATGCCAGGCAAAGCACCTCCGAACGGGCGTCATCGAAGCGCATGTGACGCTGATGGGCGAGGATCTCGTTGCCAACTGACCGGTGCCGGGCGCGTGTCGGGCGCGGTTACCGATCAGGACGATGTTGACACTGTCGCAGTTGACACATCGGATTGGAATGATTGTGCATGATCGATCTACAATTCAGCGAAAACATTCGCGCCAAAACTCTGTTAAATATTCCAGACCATGAATATTAACCCCCTGTTTGTTTGATCGGACTCCCGCCGTAACCTTTCTCCGGAGGTACGGCGGGGTTTTTATCTCGAAACGCTTCAAGGTTTCGGTTCACTCCCGCTGAACGTCGATGACTTCGCCATCGCGCCCGATCATGATACGCAAATTGTCGCCATTGGGGTCGATGCCGACGACGACCTATGCGCGCCTGCCTTCCCGAGCCCGCTCGACGCGACGTATCCCCTCGTCTCTGGCAATGCGGACCGCTTCCTCTTCGGAGATCTCATCTTCCAGCTCGTAACGCGTCGCGGGCCTTCTATCCGGCACGATTTCCGGAGGTCGTCAGCGAGTGGCGTTGGAGCACCGCATCGAGCACTTCGCGTTCAGTGATGAGCCGATGGACGAATATAGGGGGACAGGGTCGAGACATGTCTGCGGTCGTCGGGGCCGCTATCGGTGTTTCGACCGGTTGCATAAGGCCGCCCCGCTGCTGGCAGGAAAACAACGAGACGGCGTAAGCCCTCGACGCGGTTCGGCTCGAACGATCGGGTGCCGTAGAAACGGGGCGTGCAGCCGTTTTGTAGCCAGGGCGCGCTCAGACCAGCTTCCGCGCAGCCTGCGGCGAGGTGCAGCGTTCGCGCCGCAGGGAGGGCGTCAGCGCCGATCTCAAGAAGCTGAATGACAATGAACCAACCGCCGGTCAGCGACCGCGATGTTGCGAGTAGGCCACCTGATAGGGTTCTCGATCGGCAACGCCGCCCTATAACAGGGCAGTGAAACGGGGATATCAAATGAGCGAATTAAAAGCCTTTGCCGTCGAACTGGAAGTCACTCGAACCGTTACCGCCGTGATCGAGGCAAAAGACGCGCTGCAGGCGCGGGAGAAAGCCAATAATCTGGAGTTCAAGCACGAGATTGTCGGCGAAATCACACACTGGGTCGTGAAAACCGTCGTCAAAGCGTCGTGATGGCAAGGCTCTCGGATGGCTCGGGCCGTTCAGGCGACAAAGCGCTCTGTCCGATCGCGGCCTTGCGCCTTTGCTCGATAGAGGGCTCGATCAGCCGCGATCTGCAACTCCTCTAGCAAAACGCCTTCTGCGATGCCCACGCTGAGCGTGACTCTTGCGAGTTCCGGGTGAACCGCTCGCCAATCTGCCGATGCAAGGGCGGTATGTAGCGAGACCGCTGTGCCGTCGGCCGTCGCGAGATCTTTGGAGCCGATGATCGCGAATTCCTCGCCCCCGATGCGTGCCGCCATCGCGCCGGCAGCCTTCGCGCATTTGTCGATGATCCGCCCGATCTTGCGGATGCAGATGTCACCAACGGGGTGGCCGAAACGGTCGTTGATGGCCTTGAAGTTGTCGATGTCGATCGCGATCAAGACTGCCTTGCCGGAACGTTCGAGCTCGTGCGTGAGCTGGTCGATGAACTGACGGCGATTTGGAAGCCCGGTCAGGCTGTCGGTTCTGGCAAGCTCCGCCAGAGCCTCGTTCTTCTGCCGCAGGAGATCGCGCGCTTCGACGAGCTGCTGTTGCTGCAGCTTTGAATCCGTGATGTCGGCATGGACCTGATAGGAGAGGCCATCGGCCTCATGGCGGTTGACGACGCGTCGCCAGCGATTGCGCGGAAGCTCGACTTCGAAAGGCGCACCATCATAGGTGAGGCCCGCCCTGATCCTCGCCCGCATGGCGCCGATCGCGGGTCCCGTGCTCCAGGCCGATGCGATGATATCCTCGAGCGTCCGGCCGACGATCACGAGGTCCGAGGGCACATCGTACAACCGGCGGAACTCGGCGTTGGCGATCACGATGCGATCGCTGGCGTCTGTCACGCAGGCGCCATCTGGAATATAGTCCAGGAGATCAAAGGCGGGGATCGTCAATGGCCGCTGCGCGTCCGGCCGCCGCACCTCACGCCACATCCTGACGCGGCCTCCGTCAGGCAGAGGTAGCGAGGCAACTTTGACGGTGCGGCCATGATGGGTGAATTCAAACGGCTGTTGCTGCTGCGTGTGGCGCGTCACACCCTCCGTGACGTAGCGCTCGATATCTCGCAGCTCGGAGGGTTCGAGGCGGATCGTGTAAAAGCGCCGCAAATTCTCCGCGTAAGGCTCGCCGACATGGACGAAGCCGGCGTGCTCGGGAAAGAATTCCAAAAACCGCGCGTTCCACCTTACGGCGCGATGCTCCGCGTCGAATTCGCACAACGCAACGTCGAGCGAATCGAGCAGGTCGCAAATGTAGGACTTGGGCCACATGGTCAAAGTAAGTATGGATTTCAGTTAAGGTTGCGATAACGCCGCGATTGCGATGGACGGGGCGGGTGGCTTATCGCAGCGCTCCATGCCAGTCGGGCTTTTGCTGGCCCGCTCATCAAATTCGAATTCGCGGCTCCTTTCTCGCTGTCGGCGATCGCTATCATCCTCGCCGTTCAGGTCGACGATCTCACACTCGATTTGCATCGACGGATCAGCGTCCCACCCTTCTCGCCTGACGTCATCGGATGCCACCTCAAATGGTAACGCCGGAAGAGCAGGAAGAGCAGGATCGGAGGCAAAACGCTGGCTATCCCGAACGGTGATCATGCTCATCGTCCATGTCTGTCGCAAAGCGGCAGATCGGCTCGCATTAACCGGCCACAATCTTGTCGATGGTGATCGGCAGGCTGCGGATGCGCTTGCCGGTGGCGTGATGGATGGCGTTGGCGATGGCGGCGGCCGTCCCGACGATGCCGATCTCGCCAAGTCCCTTGACGCCGATCGGGCTCGTCTTGTCGTCGTGCTCCTCGACGAAGATCACGTCGATGTCATGGATATCGGCGTTCGCCGGCACATGATATTCGGCAAGCGAATGGTTCATGATCCGGCCGAGCCGATGGTCAGTCAGCGTCTCCTCGTGCAGGGCCATGCCGATGCCCCAGACCACGCCGCCGATGATCTGGCTGCGCGCCGTCTTGGGGTTGAGGATGCGCCCGGCCGCCACCGCGCTGACGATACGGGTGACGCGCAGCACGCCGAGATCTTCGTCGATGCGGACCTCGGCGAAGACGGCGGCATGGGTGTAGGACGAATGGCTCTTGGGCAGCATCAGGCCGAGCAGGCCCGGCCCGGCTGAGTCCTCGGCCTCGACCGGACCGCCGCTGGCGGCGACCGCCTCGGTCAGCGATACGAATCGGGACGCATCGGCGCGCATGACGATGCGGCCCGCGTTAAAGGCGACGTCGTCGATCGTCGTCTCAGCCAGCGGCGACCCCTCCAGCTTGCTCGCCTGCCTGAACAGCTTTTCGCGCAAGCTCTGGCAGGCGGCCATCACGGCGCTGCCGGCAGAGGCCGCCGTCCATGAGCCCCCCTGCACAGGCGAGGCGGGCAGCGAGGAATCGCCCAGCGCAACACTGACGTCCTCCATCGCCAGTCCAAGCGCGTCGGCGGCGATCTGGGTCAGGATCGTATAGGTGCCGGTGCCGATGTCGGAGGTGGCGCAGGCGATGGCGAGCCTGCCATCGGCGCCGAGCACCGCCCGCGCGGACGTTTTCATCATGTTGGCGTCCCAGACGCCGCTGGCCATGCCCCAGCCGATCAGTTCGCGGCCCTCGTGCATCGAGCCCGGCTGGGGGTCACGCCTGCTCCAGCCAAAGCGTTCGGCGCCCTCGCGATAGCAGGCGCGCAGTTCCTTGGAGGTGAAGGGCTTGTCGTCGTTCTCGTCGCGCTCGGCATAGTTGCGCAGCCGCAGCTCTACGGGGTCGATCCCGGTCGCGATGGCCAGTTCGTCCATCGCGCTTTCCAGCGCAAACAGGCCCAGCGGCGCGCCGGGCGCGCGCATGTCGCCGGGCGACGAGGTGTCGAGCTTGGCGAGTTCGTAGCGCAGATCGACGTTCGGCGCGGGATAAAGCAGCCCCGACCAGTTGACCACGACCTCCTGATGATCCTCGAAGCGTGAGGTTGCGGCGACCGCGTGATGCTGGATCGACCGCAACCGGCCGTCCTCGTCAGCCCCCAGCGAAACCACGTTGATCGTTTCGGGCCGGTGGACATGGGAAAACATCTGCTGGCGCGTCAGCTCCAGCCGGACCGAACGCTCGAGCGCGAGCGAGGCCATCACCGCGAGAAAAAGCTGGTGCTGCGGGCGAAGCCCCGAGCCAAACGCGCCGCCGACATAGGGCGACACGACCCGAACGTCGTCGCTGGACAGCCCGAAGACCCCGGCGACATAGGCCTGGCTGCTCTGCGCGCCTTGCGTCTTGTCGTGGATGGTGAGCTTGCCCCCGTCTTCCCAGATCACGGTCGTCGCGTGCGGCTCCATCGGATTATGGTGTTCGGTCGCGATCGTGTACTCGGCGCTGATCCGAACGGGCGCCTCGCTGAGGGCCTTGACAGCATCGCCACGCGGCTTGGGCGGCGGCGCAATGCCCAGCCGCTGTTTCGGCGGTCTATAACTGTCGCTGCGGGCGCGACCAAGATCGGTCTCGTGGGGATGCTGCTCGTAGCTGACCCGCACCAGCGAGGCCGCATGGCGCGCGATATCGAAGCTCTCGGCCACCACCAGCACGACAGGCTGGCCGCTGAACTGGATTTCGTCGCTGTAGAGCGGCCGGAAGGGCGACCCGGGAGGGCCGACCATGGTCTTGTATCTGAAAGAAAACCAGGCGGTCTTGGGCCGGTTCTCATGGGTGAAGACCTTGATGACGCCGGGCACCGCCTCGGCCGCGGCGGCGTCGATCCCGGCGATCCTGCCACGCGCGATGCTGCTGCCGACGATGTAGGCATAGGCGAGATCGGGCGTCGCGAATTCGGCGGCGTAGGTCGCCTTGCCGGTGACTTTGGCGGGGCCGTCGACCCGGCTGCGGGGCGAGCCGACATGGGTGTCGTTCTTCAGCATGAACTCGAGCCTTTCAGGCGATGCGCTTGTCGGTCTGCGATTGCGGCGTGCCGGCGGCGGCCTGGGCCAGCGCCCGGATCAGGGCGCGCCGCGCAAGCTCGATCTTGAAGGCGTTGTGCTCGTGGCCGACTGCGCCTTGCAGGAGAAGATCGGCTGCTGCTGTGAAGCCGGCAGCGTCGGCTGCACGACCGACCAGCGCGTTTTCCGCTTCCGACCGCCGCCAGGGCTTGTGGGCGACGCCACCGAGCGCGATCCGGGCCGAAATGATGGTTCCGCCGTCCATCTCCAAAGCTGTGGCGACGGAGACCAGCGCGAAGGCGTATGAAAGTCGGTCGCGCAGCTTGAGATAGCTGTAGTGTTCGGCATAGCCGCTGGCGTCTTGCGGAAGCACGATCGCGACCACAATCTCGCCGGGCTCCAGAGTATTGTCGCGCTCAGGCGCATCGCCCGGCAGACGGTGATAGTCGGCGAAGGAAACGATCCGCTCGCCGTTTGGTCCGGCGACATGGACCTCGGCTCCGAGCGCCGCCAGCCCGACGCACATGTCGGAAGGGTGCGTCGCGATGCAGTGTTCGCTCGTGCCCAAGATCGCATGGATGCGGTTCAGCCCGCCGATCGCGGAACAGCCCGAGCCGGGCTCGCGCTTGTTGCAGGGCGTCTGCGCGTCGTTGAAGTAGTAGCAGCGCGTGCGCTGGTTGAGGTTGCCGCCGGTGGTCGCCGCGTTGCGCAATTGCGGCGTCGCGCCCGCCCGAATGGCGCTGGCGAGCAGCGGATAGCGCGCCGTGACGCGCTCGTCATGGGCGAGCGCGCTGTTGGGTACGAGCGCGCCGATGCGCAACCCGCCGCCTTCCGTTTCGCTGATGCCTTTCAGCGCCTCGATCCGCGTCACGTCGATTAGCGTCGAGGGTTTCTCGACATCGTATTTCATCAGGTCGACGAGATTGGTGCCGCCGGCGATGATCTTCGCGGCCGGATCTGCGACCAGCGCGCTGATCGCGTCGTCGACCGTGTCGGCGCGGTGATAGAAGAACCGGTTCATTCGGCGGCTTCCTTCATGAGCTGGCCGCGCTGGACCAGCACGTCCTCGATCGCATCGACGATGTTGGGGTAGGCGCCGCAGCGGCAGATGTTGCCGCTCATATGCTCGCGGATCTCATCGCGGGTGACGGCGCGCCCCTCCTCGATCAGCGCCACGCCCGAGCAGATCTGGCCCGGCGTGCAGTAACCGCACTGAAAGGCGTCGCGCTCGATGAAGGCGGCCTGCAGCGGGTGCAGCGCGCCGTCCCGCGACAGCCCCTCGATCGTGGTGATCGCCTTGCCGTCCTGCATCACCGCGAGCTGCAGGCAACTGTTGATGCGCTGCCCGTCGATGATGACGGTGCAGGCGCCGCACTGGCCATGGTCGCAGCCCTTCTTCGTTCCGGTCAGCGCGAGGTCGTGCCGGAGCAGGTCGAGCAGCGTCGTCGCGGGCGAGACGTGAAGCGGACGGCGGTCTCCGTTCAGCGTAATCTCAATGGGGACGGTCTGCGTCCCGACGATGGCATGAACGGGCAAGGATTGGATCTCCTGCTGTCGATAAGGTTGGCTTGATGGTCGGCAAAATCGGGCAGGCTCTGCCGCTATCCTCACAACAGAGGCGACCATCGCATGTTCCAAAGTTTCGCAATGGAATAGTTCCTATCTGCCGGTGTTGCCGAAATACGCGACCACACAACGATTTTGTCGACGGAGACCGGGACGTGCACCATTCCGCCGCGCCGCCCGACCCGCTCCAACACCGTCCGACGGCAGAGCGACCGGAGGCCGACGAGCCCGCAACCCGACGGCTGTGATCCCGCCGCCCATGGCCCAGACTACTGCTTTGTCACGGGCGAGACCGATGCCTTCGCCGGGGCGTCCTGTACGCCTGAACTACTGAAGGTTGCACCGATATCGCGCGCTAGCCGCTCAAGCGCCTGACACGCCCACCCGGCCGTAGGCGCGGCCGGCTTGATCGGCTGCCCTTTCGGCAGCGCGGCGAAGATCGCTCTCCGACGCGCCAGCCTTTGACGCAATGCGCCGGAGCGGAGCTGAGCCACTGCCGCAATCTCCGACACGCCTCGCCCTTTTGCCTCAACCTTCCTGCCCTGCGCTCGCAGCCGGCCCGCGCGTCCTGACCAGGCTCCAGACCACACCGGCGGCGATGATTCCGAAGGTGACGCCAAGCGAGATCGCAGCGGGGAACTTCTCCAGTCCGAGCAGGTCGGCGACGAAGATCTTCGAGCCGATGAAGATCAGCACGATCGCAAGCGCGGGTTTGAGGTAACGGAAGCGGTCGATGACGGCCGCCAGCGCGAAATACAGCGCGCGCAGGCCCAGAATCGCGAAGATGTTGGAAGTGTAGACGATGAAGGGGTCGGTCGTGATGGCGAAGATCGCCGGCACGGAATCGACCGCGAATATCACGTCGGCGATCTCGATCAGCACGAGCGCCATGAACAGCGGCGTGATGAACCAGACCGGTTTGCCGTTCTCCGGGTGCGGTTTGCGGACGAAGAAGCGCTCGCCATGATGGTCGTCGGTGACGTTGAAGCGTCGCCGCATAAAGGCGATCAGGGCGTTGTCGGCGAGAGCGGGCGGCTTGTCGCCGAGCAGCAGCATTTTTACGCCGGTGACGATCAGGAACGCGGCGAAGATGTAGAGCACCCAGCCGAACTGGGAGACGAGCGTCGCCCCGAGCCCGATCATGATCGCGCGCAGCACGATGACGCCGAGAATGCCCCAGAACAGCACGCGGTGCTGATATTTGGGCGGCACGGCGAAGAAGGAGAAGATCAGCGCGATGACGAAGACGTTGTCGAGCGCGAGCGTCTTCTCGACGACGAAGCCAGTGAGATAGGCCATGCCCGGCTCGGAACCAAGATACCACCAGACCCAGGCTCCGAAGGCGAGGCCGAGCCCAATATAGACGCCAGACAGCACCAGGCTCTCTCCGACCTCGATCTGGCGGTGCTCCTTGTGGAGGATGCCGAGATCGAAGGCGAGCAGCGCCACGACAATGCCGATGAAGGAAAGCCACATCCACAGCGGCTTGCCGAGCCATTCGGCGGCGAAGATTGAAAGATCCATGTCTGACCACGTCAGCCGGGCGCGATGTCGGGAAACGATCCGACATCGCAAGCGCGCCGGCAGCGCTCGCCAGAGGGGCCCGGATCAGCGGGTGAGCGCGAGATGGGTTACGCTGCGGCGGCACGCAAGTCCGGTTATGCAAAAATATTGTTGTAGACCTGATCTTGACGCATGGCGGCCGGTCTCCAATCTCATGGCCAACCCGGGTCCGGGCCCCTCTGGCAGTCCAAGGCTGCGATGTCGGACTCTTCCACCTGACGAGTGCTTTGTGCGCTCCGATCTTGGGAGCACCGACGCCATGACCATGGCCTATTCTTTGCCGCCGCCACGCTCGCGAGCCGAGACGATCGAACGTCTCGACGCGCTGGCCCGCATTCTCGACTCCGCCATTCGCGTTCCCGGCACCAATATCCGCGTTGGCGCCGACGCCTTTCTCAATCTCATTCCCGGCGCAGGCCTTGCCGTCTCCAAGGGCTTGTCAGTCTATCTCGTTCTCGAAGCCAGGCGTCACGGCGCGCCGCCGGCGATACTCTGGCGGATGGCAAGGCGCGTCGGCATCGACCTGACGCTCAGCGCCATTCCGGTCGTCGGCTGGTTCGGCGACGCGTTCTATCGCGCCAACCTGAAGAACATCGAAGAATTGCGCCACCATCTGCTCGGGGTTGATTTCCAGCATCCGACATCCCCGCTTCGGCAGATGAGGTGAGCGATGCGCATCTCCGTCTGGATCGCCGCCATCATCGCGCTTGTCGTCTGGAGCCTGCTCGCCTGGGGCGGGCATGCATTGCTCGACTGGTCGAGCGACTGGGCCGCGGCCAATGCCGACAAGATCTCCCCGGTGCCTGAGGTCGTCGAATGGGTGTCCTGGAGCTTCCGCAGCTTGGGATATGCCAGCGAGATCGTCGTGGTGATCATCTGGGGCGTTGGATCGATCCTGATCATTGGCGTCGCTGGGCTGGTCAGCCGCTTCCTGGCCGGTCGCCAGGCCAAATTCGCCGACCTGAAAAAGTGGAGAGGATAAGCCATGCCGATAGACTCCAAACGCAACCAACATGACCTGCAGCGCGATCTTGACCTTTGGCGGGACGAGGAAGCTGGCCTGCAGATCGAGACCATCGCGGCCGCCTGCGCGCTGATCGCCTATGCCGATGGCGTCGTCCGCCAGACCGAGCATGACAGCATGGCGGCCTCGCTGTCGCGCTTTGGCCTGATCGACGAACAGTCGCGCCAGGAACTCCTGGTCGAGTTCGAGCAGGCGACCGCGCGCTTCGAGATCGACCCTGCCGTCGGCGAGATGGCGGCGCTGTCCACGATCGCCAGACTGCAAGGAAACAGTCGCTTCGCGCGCACGCTGGTCGAAACCTGTCGCCATATCGGCGAGGCCGACGGCTATTACATCGTCGAGGAGCAGTCGGCGCTGGTTAAAATCTGCCGCAAGTTACGCATCGAGCCAGTCGCAGCCGGCGCATTCGCAACAGTGCCACGGTAGGATACATGTTATCGTCGCGGCATGATCTTCGGCCTCGACACCGCGATCGGCCTCGGCGCGCTCGCTTCGTCCTATCTCTGATGGCTGGCAAGCCGGCAGCGCCTGCGGCGGATCAGCCGGCTCGAGGAGCTCGACGCCGGCGACATGAACCGGGTCGTCACCGCGCTCAACTGCACGCAGATTCCTGAACGCGCGGGCGGCCCTGCTCGCCTCCACAACGGCGCCCCTGGCCGCCGTCAGGATGGGCGTTCAGGCCGTCTTGGACTTCTAGCCGGGGCCGGACGTCGTCCTCCCTATACGTAAAGCGCGCTCGCCATCGCGGCGTAGAGCGGAATGCCCACGACCAGGTTGAACGGAAAGGTCAACGCCAGCGATGCGGTCAGATAGAGGCCGGGATTGGCCTCGGGCAGCGCCATCCGCATCGCGGCGGGCGCGACGATGTAGGAGGCGCTCGCGGCCAGCGTCGCCATGACGATCGCGCCGCCCTGGGACATGCCGGCGGCCCATGCGGCGGCCAGACCGAACCCCGCGTTGATCACAGGCGCGACGATGGCGAAGATGGCGATCGCCGGCCCGTTCTCGCGCCAGCCTTCAGTCCGCTCCATCGCCTGACGTCCGAGGTCGAGCAGGAAGAGGCATAGCAGCCCGCGAAACAGGTCGCCGAAGAGCGGCTTGACCGGCGTCAGCCCCTCGCGCCCAACGATCATGCCGATGGCCAGCCCGCCGAAGAGCAGCACGATGCTCTTGCTGACGAGGATCCGCGCGAGCAAGGCGCGCAGCGGCTGCCCAACCGTGCGCCCGCGCCCCGCCAGCAGCAGGGCGACCACGATGGCCGGCGTCTCCATCAGCGCCAGCAGAGCGGTGACCGACGGTTCGTAGTCCATGCCGATTGCGTCGAGATAGGCCAGCACAGCGAGGAAGGTGACCGCCGAGACCGAGCCGTAATGAGCAGCGAGCGCCGCAGCGTCGCGGCGGTCGAGCCCAGCGAGGCGGCGCAGCGCGAGATGGCACCAAAGCGGTATAACGACGCACAAGGTTAGCGCCGCGAGGAGCGGCAGCGCCATCTCGCCCGCAGAGACGGTCGCCAGATCGGCCCCGCCCTTAAGGCCGATGGCCAGCATCAGGTAGATCGAAAGCGCGGTGAAGACGGGCTCTGGCAGTCGCAGATCGCTGCGGACAAGGGCTGCCGCCGCGCCGAGCACGAAGCACAGGATCATCGGCGAGAGCAGGTTGGCGGCGGCGAGTTGCAATGAGGTCATCGGCGTTGTCCCGGTGGAAGCCGGTTGCCGATAGAGGTTTCTTTGCATTCCTCAAAAGAGGATTGTCCAATCGAAACGATTGAAGATTCCAATCGAAAATCGAGGGGGGGGTCGGCGTCGCGCCGATCATTAGTTTCCTATCCGTCCGTTTCGCGCCGACTGCGGCTGCGCTCAAAGGATAGAACACGGGACGTATTCTAGGGTAGGCACCATCCTTCTGCCCTGCTTTTGCCGACGTGGCGTTACGGCTGGGTCAAGGCGACGATCAGATAGAGCCCAGTCCAGACTGTCGCATAGCCGCCGAGCAACAGACCGCGCTCACCTGCTGGAGCGCGCTGGTCTGTTGGTGTGCCGATACGCAAAAATGCGTATCCTGCATAGGCTGCCGCGAGAGGCCAGAAGCCCGACAGAAGCAGCACGATATTGACCGAGAGAGCCAGGGTCGAAAGATCGCCTCCTGACAGCGTGAACATAGGCATCGCCGATAGGAACGGCCAGATACTCAGGACAGGCAGTACAATCGACCATGCGATGATGCGGGTGACGTCGGGCTTGGTCGTCGAAGTCGTATCAGGCATCGGCAGGGTCCACGCTTTGTCGTCGGCGCTCATCTACGCAGTGCGTGTCGGCGAGATCACATCGGCCGCCGCGACAAAGTATCCGTCGCGGGCCGAGCACGACCTAGATGCGATTCGACTGGGGCGAGTTCTGTCGCAGCCGGCGCAACAGCTCTGCGAAGGACTGAGCGCCTAACCTTGCGACGTCGACCACCCGCGACGCTCAGATCTGACCGGCGGCGGCTTCCAGTGACAGGACGATATGGTCGCCGAGACGTATCGCTGCGGGCGATGTCGATCCGGGCGCGCGGTAGAGCACGATCTCGGTTGCGGGCAGGGCCGGAAGGTCATGGCTGGCGTCGCCCAGCACGACGAGATCGGGTGGGACCATCTCGCGCGGCAGGATGGTGACGCCGAGGCCTGCGCGCACGGCCGCCTGCAGCCCGGCAAGGCTCGGGCTGGTCAGGACGATCCGCCAGGAGAGCCCGGCCGCGTCGAGTGCCGCCAAAGCGCCGCGCCGGTAGACATCGGGCGCCGGCGCCAGAACCAGCGGCAGCGGCTCGCTTCGCGACAGGACGAGCCGCGAGCCGGCGACCCAGACCAGGGTTTCGCGCCAGACGCCGGTCCCGCCGGCATTTCCGGCGTCGCTTACATGTCCAGATTGGAGCGCGCGCTTGAACAGGACGAGGTCGTATTGCCCCTTCGAGAAGGCATCGAGCAGGTTGACGGTGAAGTCGCAGTTCACGGTGAGCGCGACCCGGGGATGAGCGCGGGCGAAGCGCGCCAGCACGTCGGCGAGATGCACGGTCGCGAAATCCTCTGGCGTGCCAAGCCGGACGACGCCGTCGACCTCCGGCTCCATCAGGCGGGAGCGCGCCTCGTCGCTGATGTGCAGGATCTGCCGGGCATAGGTCAGTAGCACCTCGCCCTGGGGCGTCAGAACGGTACGACCGCCACGCCCTCCCTCGCGCTGGAACAGGCTCTGGCCGAGACCGGCTTCGAGACGCTTGATCTGTAGCGAGATCGTCGACTGGGTTCGCCCGATGCGCTCGGCAGCACGCGAGAATCCTCCGCAATCGGCGATCGCCATAAAGCTGCGCAGGAGGTCAAGATCAAAGGGCGGCAGTGGCGTCGGCATGCATCGCAGCCTATGCCGCGAAATTGCGATCAAGAACAGGCGATCGATCGATGACGAAACAGCATCGTAAAGAAACCGTCGCGCAGGCGCCCCAGTCCCGCCAGGGGATCAGAACCGCAGCAGTACGATGACGGCGCGATGATCTGCACATCTGGATGAAGACCGAAACGCCATGCAGGATTCCGAAACCGCGGCGATCGCCCCGGTCAGTCGCGGCGTTGGCGGCCAGCATGACCAACTGCCGGGCGATCACCGTGGCGCAGCAGATCGCCGCCAGCAGCGTCGCCAAAAGGCGGTCCGTAGGGAGCGCCGCCAAACCCGCCAGCACTGAGACGACGATCACGGGCAGATAGTAGGGCGGAAATGGCTTCCGGATCAGTGGCCGGGCGAGATCCGGCGGCAGGTGCCTCAGCACGAAGATCGTAAAGCCGACGGCGAAGAGCGACATGCCGCCCAGCTGCATGGCGTGAGTACCGTCGCGATGGCCGGAAGAGTTGCAAGCATGCGAGACGACCCTACCGCTTCATACGCCAGAGCAGGAACCGGCCATGAAAGCGCTCGCCATTCTCCCATCGCGCCAGCTCCATTGATGGACAATCAGCGGGCCGAGATATACATTCTTCTGGGTAGATCAGGAGAAAGCCATGCAAGTCGCTCGTTGGGGAAATAGTTTGGCCGTGCGGCTGCCCTCCTCCGTCGTCGAAGCGCTAGATCTCAAGGAGGGCGATGAGATTGCGATCCAGATCGCGGGGGAACGCGCGTTCGACGTAGAACGTGACCGTAGCCGTGAACGAGCACTGGAGCGCATCCGCTTATTGCGCAAACCTCTCCCGCCTGGCTGGCGCTTCGATCGCGACGAGGCGAATGCCCGGTGACGGATCCGCGAGAGTTTGTCGATACCAATGTGCTGATCTACGCCTTCACAGACGACCCGCGCTCGGGTCGGGCGGAAGCACTCCTAGCTAAGGGATGCGCGACCAGTGTGCAGGCCCTCAACGAGTTCGCCAATGTCGGTCGGCGGAAACTCTCGATGGATTGGCGTCAGGTGCGAGAGGCGCTCGACGCCATCAGAACCCTATTGAAGCCGATTGCCGTACTCGATCTTGGGACGCACCTCGCGGGCATCGAACTTGCGGAACGATATCGGCTGTCGGTCTGCGACGGGATTATGCTCGCGGCGGCACTCCGGCTCGATTGCGTAACCTTCTGGTCGGAGGACATGCAGGACGGTCTCGTGGTCGATGGGCGCCTGACGGTTCGAAATCCATTTGCGGTCGGATCTCCTTAGCCGCTGCCGGTAGCATAACCACGCGCGGAGAGAGCGAGTTGCCGGCCGGCAACTTCGCCAATCAGGTCGTATGAGCGTTAACTACTCGTTAACCCTTAATCGCTTGCCAGACTCAGGGAATCGGGTGATCTTGTCACGGCAATCGGCGCTATGCGCGCCTCTTTCCGTGTTTACGCGAGATCGCTGTGGAACCCGCGCTCAATCTTGTCCAGCCCAAGAAGGCGATCCACGAGTTGGTGGGCGAACATGCGCGCGAATTGTCGTCAAAACTGCAAGCTCACAGGCTTAATCTGTTCCCGCCGGAAGCCCGCAAGACGCTGCGGCGCTTTTCGTCGGCCGAAGCCGCTAAACTGATTGGCATAAATGACGGTTACCTGCGGCGACTGTCACTTGAAGGCAAGGGCCCTCAAATCGACGTCGGCCGGCAAGGACGGCGATCATACACTGTCGAGGATATCCAGGCGCTTCGGGAATTTCTCGATATCGGCAGCAAGGCCGATCGCCGATATGTTCCGCGCCGCGACCGCAACGAACATCTCCAGGTCATCACAGTA
>JAESGD010000033.1_pt1 | contig 44852 bp, 41 predicted proteins | sample 9269581 | NCBI WGS metagenome assembly JAESGD01 (sample SAMN14515903, study PRJNA621661) | algae metagenome | isolation source: Cyanomargarita calcarea GSE-NOS-MK-12-04C and co-occurring heterotrophs from... | place: USA: Grand Staircase Escalante National Monument, Utah | collected 2007-12-30 | reverse complement strand
GCAGCAGCGGCCCGGCGCGCAATCTCCGCATGGCCTAACCGCGGCTCCCGGGCCTGCGCCCGAGCACCCGGCTGGCGATGATCAGGACCATGCCCATCGCGACCTCAATTCCCACCATGCCGACAAGGAAGGGCGCGCCGTGGAACGCGAAGGCCGCGGTGCGATAACCGGCCGCGGCCAGCAGCGGCACGGCTGCGGCGATGAACCACGGGCGTTCGCGGGTGATCAGCGCCATGACGATGAAACTGGCAGCAGCCAAAAAGAATGCGCCGATATCCATCTGGCTACTCAGCGCAGGGCCGGTCAGCAACGGCATCGCAAGAGCCTCGGCCGCGCGCGTCGGGGCCAGCAGCCAGAGCGCCGCATTGGCGGCCATAAGCAAGCCGATGATGGCGACAAGACCCAGCAGAAGCGATCGGCGCGCAGTCATCCCAAGCTCTCCCCTGCCCCGGAATGACGGCGCTAAGTTATGGCCCTAGTCGTGTCAATAAAGCGACCCCGCCGCGCCGGGCCGAGGGGACTTACAGCAGGCTGCGGCGATTGATCGCGTTGCTCTGCGGGGGGAGCGAGAACAGCATCCCGTCCTCTCCCACCACGATCGCGCCGTCGAACCGCGCGGGCGCATCGCCGAGGAACGCGGGGTAGAGATAGGCAAAAGGCAGCGGCGGCACGAGGTGCGAGAGCACCAGCATTTGCGCGCCCGCTTCCTGCGCGCTCTCTGCCGCCTGCTCGGGCGAGGCGTGGTAATCCTGGATGTCGGCAAAGATCTTGGCGGTGTTGGCATTGCCTTCGGCGGCAAAAGCGGCCTCGATGTCTTTGACCATCCGGGGCTGCAGGGCATCGTGGACGATCACATCGGCGCCCTTGCACACGGCAATCAGGTTGGCTGATTTGGCGGTATCTCCGCTGATGCACACCGCGCGCCCCTTGTAGACGAAGCGGTAGCCGACTGCGGGTCTGATCGGATCGTGATCGACCCTGAACGCCGTCACGGTGAGGCCGCCGCCCTTGAGGATCACGGCCGCATCGCCTGTCAGCGCAAAAGGCCGCGCCGTCGCCCCGCCACCGCTGCTTGGCACCACGGCCTCGCCGTGATGGGCAATCCGGTAGCTGTGATCGAGCGCATAGGCAGCATTGAAGCCCGCCACGACCTGCTCGACGCCTTCGGGGCCATGGACCGGCAGCGGAGCGGCGCTTGCCCCGCGGGTCCAGTGGAACAGCATCAGCGGGCCGATGCCGTCGATATGGTCCGAATGGAAATGCGTGAGGAGCAAGGCATCGATATCAGCCGCGCTGATGCCCATCAGGTTGAGGTTGCGGTTGCCGTTCTCGCCCATGTCGACCACGAAGACCTGACGGCCCGCGACGACCACATTGCAGGGCCCTGCGCGCCGGGGGTTGGGCATGGGCGAGCCCGTGCCGCACAGCCCGAGATGGAGACCGTCATCAAGGCCGGCCAACAGATCACGACCCGGCACCTCCTGCGCCGCGCGCTGGAAGATGACCGCACCGATCTGCTTCTGGAACAGGAATGCCGCAGCCACAGCAATCGCCGCAACCATGACAAGCCCGACGGCGATCCGCTTCATTGGCCTTCCTCCATTCCGGCGGCATATTGGTATTGCTGATGCCATTAGGCAATCGCTGCCGCTCGAGCGTCACGAAGAAGGCGTGCAGGTGGACCGGCGACCGGGCTGTCGCCGGGTTCGCGCCGGTTCAATTCGACGAGATATCTGTCTAGGCGAGGACAGCAGCTTGTATAAAGGGAGCGTGTCAGGAATCTGAGACCCAATGAATTATCGCCATTCCTTCCATGCAGGCAACAGCGCCGATGTCGTGAAGCATAGCCTGCTGATCGCCCTCATTCAGGCCTTGCAGCTCAAGCCTTCCGCGCTGACCTTGATCGACACCCATGCGGGATGCGGGCTGTACGATCTTGAAGGCGATCAGGCCCAGCGCACCGGAGAGGCCAATGAAGGCGTGCTGCGGGCCTTTGCCGACCAGAACACCTTGCTGGGCGACTACCGCGCTGCCGTGCTGGCGGTGAATGAAGCGGTAAACGTAGGGGCCGAGCCGCGCCTCTATCCCGGAAGCCCGCGTATTCTGGCGCAGCTATTGCGCCCGCAGGATGTCCTGATCCTCAACGAGAAGCATCCCGAGGACGCCTATGCCCTGCGCGGCGCGATGCGGGGCACTTCGGCTGCCGTGCATGAGCGCGACGCCTACGAGCTATGGCTGGCAATGCTCCCGACGCGAACGCCGCGCGGGGTGGTGGTGGTCGATCCGCCGTATGAGCAGACCGACGAACGCGCCCGCATTACAGCCACGCTCGCCGCCGCCATGCGCAAATGGGCACACGGCGTGACGGTGATCTGGTATCCGCTGAAGGAACGGCCCACGCATGCTCTGTGGAAGGACAGGCTGCGCAGGCTCGGCATCGCGAAGTTCCTGACGGTGGAGCATTGGCTGTATGATGCCGATCAGCCCGGCATCTACAACGGCGCGGGCCTGTTCATCGTCAACCCGCCCTTTGCCTTCACCGAAGGACTGCCACCGCTGCTGGAGGCCTTGCGCGCCGCGCTTGCGCCGGAAGGGCACAGGGGCGAGATCACAGCCGAGTGGTTGGGCGGATAAACCAAACACCCTTCGCCCTACTGATCTTGTTGTTTGGGTTAGCTGCCGTCGGCCGCCACCAGCACAAATGGGCTCCACGCCGCCGGGTGCGCCCAGAATTCCTTCCAGCCCGGCACAGCCGATCCGTCTGCCCGCTGGCCCGTCCGCACCGCGATCATCGCCTGGCGCAGGGCTTCGGCCTTGGGCAGGCCGGTGCGCGAAAGGCGCATGGTTTCCACCGTCAGCACCGCGGTAACTTCATCCGAGACGCGCCAGTGGCTCGCCAGCAAGGCCTTGGCCCCGGCATGAAGGAAGGCACGCGCCAAGCCGGACAAGCTTTGCGAACCGGGGGTTCCATCCGAGGCGGCGGTATTGCAGGCCGAAAGGATCAGCCAGTCGGCGGTCAGCGAAAGGCGTGCAGCCTCGCTGGCCGTGAGCAGGCCGTCGTCTTGCGCGCTGGCGGTAGCTGGCGGGGTGAAGACAAGGCCCGGCTCGGCGGCGCGCCCCACCTCTTTCGGCAGCAATCCGTGGGTGGCAAAGGCGATGATCCCTGCGCTGGCGAGGCGGGTATCCTGCTTGAGCGCGGTCTCTGTGGCTGCGGGCCCGAGCCGCAGGCCGCTGGGCGGTGCATTGAGCGCGGCTGCCATGCTCTTGAGTTCGACTTCGGTGCCCGGCAGTGGGGACAGCTTGCGCAGGGCATCGGGCGATGCAGTGGCGATCCCCTGCAGCGCGCCGCGCATGATCCGGCGTCCGCCCTGTTCGACACTGCGTGCCGCGCCTGAGCGTCCCTCTAGGCTGGGTGCGCCATAGCCAAGGAAGTCTCGTGCAGAACCGGTCGCCTTGGGCAGCGGTCGGGCGATCCTGAGAGCCGAGACCGCCGGAAGGGTGATGAAGGCATATTTATCGCCCAGCCACGCCGAATGTTTCAGGGTTTCGGCATCCCCCGCATCGGCCTTGTCCTTGGCCGGATCGAACCTAGTGATCAGGACAGGCAGCGGCAATCCGCCCAGTGGCCCGGCGACTGTGACGAAGATGCGCTTGGCCTTGCCGAGCGTGGGCTCAAGCGGCTGGAATATGCTGGTGTAGAGCTGGTGGGCCGCTTCGCGATCAAAGCGCGGGAAAAAAGCGTCGATACCCTTGAGCGCGCCCGCCTGTGCGGATGTGGCATCCATGTCCGCGTCGGAGGTGCAACTGGCCTCATCCATGCGGCAGCGCAGCCGGGCGACCAGCCGGGCCACCGGGTCTCTGGCATCGGCCAGCACCCGGATCTGTTCATGACCGGGCGCAATCGCAAAGATGTAGTAGTCGGCGCCGTTGGGGACGATCAGGATCAACGCCTCGTCGGCGGCAAGCCGCGCCTTGACGTCATCCAGCGACAACGCGGAGGGGGAGACGAGGTCGTCGAATTCGGGGAAGGCCTGCTTCAGCTCTGCATCGGCGGCGGCAAGCTCCTGCACCACCTGCGTCAGCGCGGTGCGCTTCTCTTCAAGGCCCAAGGTCTCGCTGGCCAAGACACTGGCCGTGACCGCAAGGTTGAGCGCGCGGGCGCGATCGGCGAGTTGCTGCTTGCGCGTGATAAGAGCCCCCAACGGACCCTCGCCCGCCATCGCCCGCGCGGCAGCTTCTGCCATGGCCTGGCCGGCGGTTGACTGTTCAAGATCCTGCGCTGCGACAAACATCTCGTTGCGAAGGATATCGGCATCGGTCGGTCGGCCGGCATTCACCCCGGCCGACGTTGTTTCCATCAGCGCGCCATAGGCCATCGACATGGGATCATGCGTCGTCGCATCCCCGGCAAGTGCGCGGGTGAGCGCAGACGAGGCGGCATCCGGGCTGCTGTCGGAATAGCCGCCCGCAAGGCGCGCATCGCGGTGCTTGCGGGCAATCGCGGCCGCTTCTCGCGACAGCAAGAGCGCCTCGTCGAGATCACCTTCGGCCGCGACGATGGCGCGCGAAAGCGTGGTCAGCAGGATCACGAGGTCAGGATGATCGGGGCCGAGTTTGCGCTGGATCGGAACGCCGAAGCGCAACAGCGGCAAGGCCTCCTGCGCCCGGCCCTGCCCCAGCAGAGCCGTGGCCAGATTGTATTTGTACTTGGCGTAAGTGAGGCTGTCCGAATTATCCGACTGGCGGAAGTTGCGCTCGAAGATGGTCAGCGCGGTGCGGGCATTTTGCTCTGCCAGCGCAAAGCGGCCCTGGAAGTTCTGGCGGAACGCCATGTTGTTGTAAGTCCGCGCGACAACGTGGGTGGGCCTCGTGAAGTAGCGCGTGCGCAGTTTGTTGGCGGCTTCGAAATGGAAATCGGATTGGGTGATCTTGCCTTGCGCGCCAAGGTGATCGGCCTGCCGTTCAAGCAGATTGGCATAGCGCAAGCCCGCCATCAGGCTGTCCATCGTGCCATTGTTCGTTTCGTCCGCGCCGGTTTCGCGCCACGCGGCCTCGGCGCGCGGGAGGGTGGTCTCCAGCAGCGCCAGCGCCTCGGCATGGCGGCCCATCTGGCCAAGATCCCAGCTCAGCGCTTCGACCGTCTTGAACACATCGTCGGAACCCGGCCCTTCCTGCTGCACCTGCAGATCGAGCAGCGCCCGATAGGCGTCGATCGCATCGCCCAGATGCTGGGCATCGTCGAGATAGCTGGCCAGTGCCGCCTGAAGGCTGACTTTGATGACCGGATCGGCGCTGGCGGCCACAGCGCGGCGCAAATGCGCTTCCGCTTCGGCCGGGCGGCCTTCACGCCGCAGAAGATCGGCAACGTCGACGGCAATGATTGAAGCCGCGTAGCTTTGCGGGCCCTCACGCGCCGCGGCGACGGCGGCCCTGCGATCAATGATCGTGCGTTCGCCTGCGAAATCGCCGATCAGCGCATGGGCGCTTTGCAGCACCGTCAGGCCATAGTCCTGATCCTCGTGCGAGGCGTCGTCCGAACCCAGCACCAGCACATCGACGATCGGCAGCAGTCTGGCGACCAGATTGGTGTTGCCTTCGTCCCTTGCCGCTTCGAGTTTTTCCACGAGGGGGCGATACGAAGTCTGGGTAGCGGCCTTGCCGAGTTTTCCCGCGTCAGAACGAGAAAAGGTCTTGGCGCCTTTCTGGACCGGGCCGCTCTGCGCTGCGAGGGCCGGTGTGGGCAGCAAGACAGCCGCACACGCAGCAAGTACGCCGCCCCAAAAGTACATTTTCAACGCGGCCATTTGGCACCTCCCCCGGCAGCGATCGTTGGCTGCAGGAACGGGCATTGGCAAGTGAGTGCAAGCAGGAGTTAACGGCTGATTGGTGCGTCGCAACGTGAAGCACCCTTGCTCAGCTGCGCCGTTGCTCCTCCCGCTCTATCGTTCTGTCAGGATGGAACGCCATCACCTTCGACGGCGCCCGCATTCTGGGTCGGCATCGGACGCACAAAAAAGACGAGTATCACCGCGAGCGCTGTCAGCACTCCGATCAACATCCATGCATCGTTGATTGCCTCGACCAAGGCTTGTCGTTCCACCAGGGGACGGATCATTTCCTCGGTGAATTCATCGGGCGGTATGCCGATCTGTTCGATGAAGGCATCGCGGGGGATACCGATCCTTACCGCGGTTGCGATATTCCCGGCCTGCAATTCTTCGACGATTCTCGCTCCGTAGGTGGCGGCGCGGCTGAAGATCGTGGTGTCGATCAGCGCAAGGCCGATCGCCCCGCCGAGATTGCGCATCAGGTTGAACAACCCGCTGCCATCCGCCACCAACTCGGGTGACAAGCGCCCCAATGCCATCCGCGTCGGGGGCAGCAGGCAAAACATCGTTGCAACGCCCCGCAAGACCTGCGGCAGCAACATCTCGGCAAAATCGGTGTCAGCGGTCTGCGTCGTACTCATCAGCAGGCCGGCCGCGAACAGGACAAAGCCGAACACAGTCAGCGAACGCGCACCGACGCGCTGTTCAAGATAAACCGCGACGGGCGCGGCGATGAGCTGGGCGATGCCGGTGACGAGCATGATCTCGCCAATCCGCAGCGCGTCATGTTCGCGCACCAGGCCGAGGAAGAACGGCATCAGATAGGTCGAACCGAACAGCCCCACACCGAGAATGAAGCTCAGAGCGCAGCCGATGGCAAAGTTGCGGTCCTTGAAGCAGCGCAATTCCACCAAGGGATCGGATGATCGGGCGGTGCGCCAGACAAACCACGCCGAACACAAGACAAAGCCCAGCAGCAGCGCGGCCACCATGGGAGACAGCCACCCATCGGTCGGCGCATCTTTCAGCCCGATCTGCAGCGCGATCAGTCCCGCCGCCAAAAGGGTCAGCGCCGCCGCATCGACCGACCGGGCGACGCGCGTATTGCTCGCAGCACCACGAAGCGTGACCGCCGCCCCGATCGCCGCCAAGATGCCTGGCACGATGTTGATCCGGAACAGCCAGTGCCAGGAATATGTTTCGGTGATCCAGCCCCCCACGATCGGGCCGACTGTCGGCGCAAACACCGCCGCGACCCCGGCGATGGTTGTGGCAATCCCTTGCGAACGCACCGGAAACAGCAGGAACACGGCAGAAAACACAGCCGGGATCAAGGTGCCCCCGGCAAAGCCCTGAATGATCCGCCAGATGATCAGCGAGGCAAATGTCTGGCTTTCGGCGCAGCCTATCGACGCAATGGTGAACACCGTAACCGCTGACACGAACAACCAGCGCATACCCAATCTGGCGGTCAGGAAGCCGGTGAGCGGTATCGCCACAATCTCTGCCGTGAGATAGGCGGTCTGGATCCAGATCATCTGGTCCGTGCCGATGTTCAGCGCGCCCTGGATTGTGGGCAGGGATGTTGCGACGATCTGGATGTCGAGGATCGCCATGAACATGCCGACGCACATGAAGATGAAACCGGCCCAAGTCCTCAGACTTGCCTCGGGAATTTCGTTGCCGTTCATCGGATGATCGGTAGCCGAAGACCTCGGTCTTGACTAAAGGAAACTGGCATCTGCTTTCGGAACGGCGCCGTATCTGCCAGCAGAACCAAGATTTTGTGGCCCCGGCCTTTTGAAAAATTTGATCCAGTTTGCCGGTCAATCGGCTGATGTGAGGCTCCTTCGATGATTCCGGTAAGCATCCACTCGCTCGCTACGGCGACGCCGCTGAATATCCTTGACCAGACGACAGGTGCGCAGGTTGCCGAACAGCTGCTCGGCAGCGCCTTTGAGGATTTCGGCAGGCTGCGCTCGATCTACGGCAATGCCGGGATCGAATTTCGCCAGCTGGCCCGCCCGGTTGCCTGGTATATGCAGCCGCGCAGCATCGTCGAACGCACTGAAGTCTATCTTGAAGTCGCGCTCGATCTGTTCGTTGAAGCAGCCGAGAAGGCGCTGGCCGAGGCAGGGATCGCAGCTGACGAGGTCGACGCCATCGTCACCGTGTCGTCCACCGGCATTGCCACACCGAGCCTCGAAGCGCGTGCCATGGGCCGGATGGGGTTCCGCAGCGATGTGTCGAGAGTTCCGGTGTTCGGCCTTGGCTGTGCCGGGGGCGTTTCGGGACTGGGCCTCGCTGCAAATCTCGCCCGGGTTGGCCAAGGTGCCACGGTCCTGTTTGTCACGGTGGAACTTTGCAGTCTGGCCCTGAGGACCGAGAATGTCGGCAAGGCGGATATCGTCTCGACCGCGCTGTTCGGTGACGGTGCGGCGGCCTGTGTGATCCGGCCCGGCGACGAAGGATTCACGCAGATTTCCGGCAGCGCCGAAAAGACCTGGGCCGATACGCTCGACATCATGGGTTGGCAGATGGAGCCCGCCGGATTGGGCGTCGTTCTCAACCGCGCCATTCCCGCTTTCGCCCGGAAGGAATTTCGCGGGGCGGTGGAAGAGATGCTGGCCCCTCAGGGCGTGCAGATCGGCGAAGTGGATCGCTTTATCTGTCATCCGGGCGGCGCAAAAGTCGTTGACGCGATCGAGGCCGCGCTCGCCTTGCCGCAGGGCAGCCTCAATGATGAACGCGAAGTGCTGCGCCTGCACGGCAACATGTCTGCGCCGACCGCGCTGTTTGTGCTCGACCGCGTTCGCAAGCAAGGTCTGCCGCCGTTGTCGGTGATGGCCGCGCTGGGCCCCGGTTTTACGGCCAGCACGGTCACCCTGCGGAGCCCAGCATGACCCTGCCCTATGCGATCATGATATTCATCACGCTTCAGCGGATATCCGAACTGGTCATCGCGCAGAGCAACACCAAGGCGCTGCTGGCGCGCGGCGCGGTCGAATTCGGGCGATCGCACTACCCGGTCATGGTGCTGATGCACGCCTCTTGGCTGGCCGTTCTATGGGCCATGGTCGGCGGAGCGCCGGTGAACATGGCTTTGCTCGCGGTGTTCGCGGTCCTTCAGGCGATGCGCGTGTGGGTGCTCGCGACGCTGGGGCGGCGCTGGACGACGCGGATCATCGTTCCCAAAGACCCAGCGCCGATCACGAGCGGGCCGTTTCGCATCATGCGTCACCCGAACTACTTCGTGGTGATCTGCGAGATCGCGGTCGTGCCGCTGATGTTCGGACTGGTCTGGGTGGCGGTGCTCTATTCCCTGCTCAATGCCGCCATGCTGTGGGTGCGCATCCGGGCGGAGAACGCCGCCTATTCCCCCGCCTAATTCGACGCCGCGGTCTGACCTCGCGCCGGGCGCTGGGCCAAGGCTTCGCGCTCGGCCTTGATCTTGAGCATCGCCGCTTTGCACGTGGGCGATGTCTTCTCGATATTCCGGATCATGCACGCCTCGACCTTCTTGCGGCTGAGCGATTTCATCTCGGCGGGGCAAAGCGTGCGCGCTTCTTTCACACAGGCTTTCTTGCCGGGATCGGGCGCTGCAAGGGCCGGGCTGGCCATGGCGATTGCCGTGACAATCGCTCCGATGCCAAGAGCGATACGATTAACTCCATGGCGCTTCATGCTCTGAAATCCCTTTGACGCTCTGACATTGTGCCGCGCGACTGCGGTTACCGGCTTGAACCATTGGTGAATATGGAGGTCAAGGCACGCCAGAATGGCGATCAGCCCAAACCGGACCTTGCCGCCATTCGATCTCCTGCGCGTGGCGCTTCCAACCTGTTAGTCGTCTCGCTCGCCGCCCTCGCGCTCGCCGCCCTCTTCATCCCCGCTCTTGTGGCACCGGACACAGTTGGTGATGTTGCGGATGCCCTCTTCGGCATGTTCGCGAATAAGCTGTTGCTCCTGGTGTTCGTGACAGCCGTAGCAGGTGTAGGACGAGAACCGGGCGCCGGTGTGGCACGTGGCGCAGGCAACCTTGTGGGGGCCATCCAGCCGGAAATACCGGTCATGGGCGAAGCTGGCCGGCGTCCATGCGCTGGTCGTATGACACTGGGTGCAACCGGTGGTGACGGACTGGTGGAGCTGGTCCTTGGGCTTGGCATGGCAACTGGCGCATTGGCCGGCGATGCCGGGTTTGAGCAGGGCATGATCAAACCGCGCCAGTTTGCCACGTGACAGGGGGACTTTAGCGTGGTCGGTATGGCACGCAGTGCACTCGGCTTCACGCAACTCGGTATGGAACACCGGCGTCCCGAAGGGCCTGCGAACGGGCTGACCAGTGGTGGTCGTCAATCCGATTTGCGACGGCTTGTGGCAGGTGATGCACCTTTCGGATGATACCCCCTGCACCGGCGCATGGCAGGCAAAGCAGTTGTGCTCCAGTTTGGCGTGCGCCGGCATCAGCGCACCTGGCGCGATCATTTGGTGCGGATAGAGGAAAAGCGCCGCGATGATCGCAAGCAAAACGGCCACCACCCCGCTCAGGATCAGGCGCTGCTTCATTTCCAGCCCCAGAACAGGAATATCGAAATGATGTGGGCCAGTGCGAGCACGCCAAAGGCCAGTGTGATGGGCACATGGATCAGGCGCCATTGCTTGATGGCGTTGAAGGTCAACGTGTCGAAGTGCACCCGCTCGGCAACATCGTCATCTGCCATGCCCGATATGGCCAATGCCTTGCGTTTCGCCGCATTGCGCTTTTGCACCCGGCCCAGCAGATATTTGCCCGTCAATCCGCTGGCGACATTGATGCACATCGCGCCCAGCGCCAGCCAGCCGAGCCATGCGTTGAAATGGATGCCGGCATGAACCAGCACCAGCAGTGATCCCAGCCAAGCCAGTCGTTCATGTTCGATCAGCAGCTTGCCCGGCTTTCCCGACGCGATGATCTTGCGCTTGCGCAGCGAATAGCGCGCCGAGGCCAGGATCAGCAGCGTTCCCGGTATGCCCAGATAGCGACCGATCCAGACCGCATCGGCAAGGTGCAACACCGTATCGATCAGCAGCGCCAGACCCACCAATGCCAGCAGCGAGCCATAGAACGGCAGAACCTGCCGTCCCCACAGGCTGTGCAGCGCGGCCATCAAGCCCTGCGGCGGCCCGGAAGCATGCGCTTCAGGGTATCATCCTTGAAGAAATAGTGGTGCACCAGCGCCGCTGCGGCGTGCAGGCCAATCAGGTAATAACCAATGGTGCCGATGGTTTCGTGCACCTCCTGCACCTGCTCGGCCAGGGCCTTGCTCGGGTTCACCAATGGAAACAGCTCCAACCCGTAGAACGGGATAGTCTCGCCCTCTGCACTCAGGATGGTCCAGCCCAGCAGCGGCATACCCAGCATGAAGGCATAAAGCCCCCAATGCACAGCCTTCGACAGGTGCCTCTGCCAGGCTGGCGGCTGCGGCGTAATCGGCGGCTTGGCGGTCAGAAACCGCGCGGCAATCCGGACAATGACAAGCGACAGGATCGTCAGCCCGAGCATGAAATGCCAGGTCTTCAACCCTTCTCGCAGGTCGCTGCCGCGCTCGAAGTTTTCACGCAGCAGAATACACGCGTAGGCGCCCGTGATGAGCAACAGCATCGCCCAATGCAGGACAATCGAGATAGGCGCGTAGCGCCGCGGCATGATTTTTCCGGACATTTTGGGCCTCATTTCAGATACTCATCTCAATTTGCACAAGGCCTTACGGACGATCTCGATTCATCACGGTCACCCATGCCGCGACAAAATCACTGATGAATTTGTCGCGGCCATCATCAGAGGCATAGACCTCCGCAACAGCGCGCAATTCCGAGTTTGATCCGAACGCCAGATCAACCGGCGTCGCCGTCCATTGCAGCGCATTGGTTGTCCGGTTGCGCCCTTCATATAGGCCAGCGGTTTCGGCCGACTTTGACCAGACGGTCGACATGTCGAGCAGGTTGACGAAAAAGTCGTTCGTCAGGACGCCCGGCCGCGCTGTGAAGACGCCGTTCGCTGACCCGCCGGTATTGGCATTCAAGGCGCGCATTCCGCCAACCAGAACCGTCATCTGCGGAACGGTCAGATCCAGCAAGTCGGCTCTTTCCACCAGCATTTCGGCCGGCGAAAGGTGGCTGTCGGCGGCGTAGTAATTGCGGAACCCATCCGCCTTCGGCTCCAGCGACGCGAACGAGGCTGCATCGGTCTGCGATTGGACCGCATCGACGCGCCCCGGGGTGAATGGCACCGCCACGCTGCTCCCGGCTTGCTTGGCTGCCTGTTCGATTGCGGCGCCGCCGCCCAAGACGATCAGATCGGCCAGCGAGATCTGCCTGCCGCCTTTGTGGGACCGGTTGAAGTCGGTCTGGATGCTCTCCAGCGTCTTGAGAACACCGCGCAGTTCCGAAGGGTTGTTTGCCAGCCAGCTTATCTGCGGTTCGAGCCGTAGCCGCGCGCCATTGGCACCGCCTCGCCCGTCCGTCTCGCGGTAACTTGCCGCAGATGCCCAAGCAGTGCGCACGAGCTGCGGGACAGTCAGCCCGGAGGACATGATCTTGTCCTTGAGTGCGCCGATATCGCGCTGGTCTATCGCAGCATAATCCGCCTTGGGCAGAGGGTCCTGCCACAGGAACTCCTGCTGGGGCACGTCCTTGCCAAGATAGCGCGAACTTGGCCCCATATCACGGTGGGTCAGCTTGAACCACGCCCGCGCAAAGGCATCGGCGAACAGCTGCGGATCCTTCTGGAACCGCAGGGCAATCTCCCGGTAAACCGGGTCTTCCTTCAGCGAGATATCGGTCGTGAACATGATCGGCGCGTGGGTCACGCCTGCAACATGCGCATCCGGAACCAGACTGCCCGCGTGGGGATCGCTTGGTATCCACTGGATCGCGCCAGCCGGGCTTTTGGTCTTCACCCAGTCAAAGCGGAACAGATTGTCGAGATATTGGCTGGTGAAGGCGATGGGATTGGATGTCCACGCACCTTCCAGCCCGCTGCTGACGGTATCCTCGGCATTGCCCTTGCCGCAGGTGTTCTTCCAGCCGAAGCCCTGCTGCTCGATCGGCGCAGCGGTCGGTTCGCGGCCGACGCAGTCCTTCGGCGCATGGGCGCCGTGCGCCTTGCCGAAGGTATGGCCGCCAGCAATCAGAGCGACCGTCTCCTCGTCATCCATCGCCATGCGCGCGAAGGTATCCCTTGTATCCTTGGCCGCTGCCAGGGGATCGGGGTTCCCATTCGGCCCTTCGGGATTGACGTAGATCAGGCCCATCTGCACCGCTGCAAGCGGGCGTTCCAGGGTCTTGTCCGTGCCATGCCGCTGATCGGCGAGCATCTGGTTTTCTGGCCCCCAATAGACCGTATCAGGCTCCCAATCGTCGGTTCGCCCACCGGCGAAGCCGATCGTCTTGAACCCCATCTGCTCCAAGGCGACTGTGCCGCTCAGCTCGATCAGATCGGCCCATGAAAGCTTGCGCCCATATTTCTGCTTGATCGGCCAAACCAAACGGCGCGCCTTGTCGAGGCTGACATTGTCGGGCCAGCTGTTGAGCGGTTCGAACCGCTGCTGCCCGCCGCCTGCCCCGCCGCGCCCATCGGCGACACGGTAGGTGCCTGCGCTATGCCACGCCATGCGGATGAAAAACGGGCCGTAGTTTCCGTAGTCAGCAGGCCACCACGGCTGCGACGTTGTCAAAACCTTGGCGATATCGGCTTTCACCGCGTCAAGATCGAGCGTGTTGAATTCTTTGGCGTAATCGAAATCCTCGCCCAGCGGGTTGGATTGCGGTGCTTCCTGACGCAGGGGCGACAGATCGAGCCGGTCTGGCCACCAGTCCTTGTTGGTCATGGGCTTTGCAGGCGCTTCTGTCTGCGCTTGGAGCGGCGCGGACATTGCCAGCGGGGCCAAGGCAACCGACAGGATCGCGGCGAGTTTGATCGTATGCTTTTGCATGAGCCTGAGTTCCTCTGAGTGAAATGGAAGCATCATTCATTTGACGGCTGATGACCGGTGGGTGCGAGCACGCGCGCGCGCACCGCTGACGAAGCTTGCTCCACGCAAGCCAACCAGGCGGTCTTTGTGAAAATAGATCGCTGCGCGAATAGGGTATGGCGTGCGCAAGGTGCAGGGCCGGAAACTACTGAGAGCGACGCCCTGCCGCCCTTGCGGCACAAGGCGCGAGGCAGAATGGCCAAACGGCGCGGGAATGATGCCAAGGACGTCATTCCCATCAATCCCCAAGCCAGAGGTCATGGGCATCGATCCGCAGCTTGGTGATCGCCCGCATCGCTTCGGCGCGGGCCTCACCCTCGATCCTGAAGGCGGCGTGGACCATCTGTTCGCCCAGCAGCAGATCGGCGAGATCGATTTCGCCCAGCTGGTTCCCGCGCCGCAGCTTCTCGAGCGCGGCCATCTGGGCTTCCACGCTTTCGCGCGCACGCTGCCAGGTGATGATCCGGAAACGGGCTTCGGTCACGTCCGCCTCGGCGGTTTCGGACACGTCAAAGCGCGCAAGTTGTGCCTGCGCCCGTGCGGCAGAAGCGCCCGCGCTGGCTTCGCTGGCAAGAGCCCGGCGATGCCCTCCGCCCAGCGGCATGCTGACCACCACGCCTGCGCCGCGCTCCAGCCCGCCAAACTCCGAGAACACTCTGAGGCCGACGGTAGGATCAGCGATGCGATCAGCCTGCGCGCGGCTGGCCACGGCGGTCGTTCGGGCGCTTTCGGCTTCGGCCGCGGCGATCATGTGACTATTGACCACCACCAGATCGCCGAGCTGCGACATGCGCGCTTCGGCCATTTGGGGCAGCGGCACTTCGGGCGCGTCGACTGGCAAGGCCAAGGCAGGGAACTGCGCCTCGAGCCGGGTGCGTGCCAGCATCGCAAGGCCCGATGATTGCGCCAGCGATCGCCGCGCATCGGCCAGCGCAGCCTCTGAGCGATCAACATCAAGCTGCGAGGCATCGCGCAAGCTGCGCCGCCGTGTCACGGCAGCCAGCGCCGCTTCGTAATTGCTCACCGCGGCCTGATCGATGTTTGCCTGCACCGAGGCCGACAGCCAATCGAACCAATAGGCGGCAAGCAGCAGCGCGGCTTCGTGCTTGGCATCCTCGGCCACGTTTGCTGCAACCTCGGTTCCATAGAGCCCAATATCGCCGTCGAGCCGGGCCTTGCCGGGCAAGCGGATCGGGCGGCTGAGCTGCACGTCATATTCATTGAACTGGTTGCCACCATTGACATCCCGGCGGGTGTAGCTGCCTTGGACAGTGAACTCGGCAGAGCCTTTGCGTGTGGCATCGGACCGTGCCTGTGCCGCTTCGAGCCGGGCATGGGCAGCCATGACACTGGGGTGTTCGTCCAGCGCGCGCTGAACCGTTTCCACCGGAGGAAGGCCCGGTTCTGCTGCAAGCGGAACAGCAAGCAGGCACGCCAGCGGCGCGATCAGGAAAGCGGAGCGGATCATGCCGAAATCTCCGGATTGGCGGCATCCGGCAGTTCGTCTGCTCGGTCCTGAGGCCCTTCGCCGAAGCGTTCGTAGAGGATCGGCAGCAGCACCAGCGTCAGCAGAGTTGCCGTCACCAGCCCGCCGATCACGACGATGGCGAGCGGCTTCTGGATTTCCGACCCGGGCCCGGTGGCGAACAGCAAGGGCACAAGACCGAAGGCGGCAATGCTAGCGGTCATCAGCACCGGCCGCAGCCGGCGTTCGGCCCCGCGCCGCACCGCCACCGCCAGCGACACGCCGGTTTCGCGCAGCTGGCGGAAATAGGTCACCATGACGAGGCCGTTGAGCACCGCGATGCCCAGCAAGGCGATGAAACCGACGGAGGCGGGGACCGAGAGATACTCCCCCGACAGCGCCAGCGCGATCATCCCGCCCACAGCAGCGAAAGGAATGTTGGTGAGGATCAGCAGCGAGGCGCGCACCGATCCGAGGCTGAGATAAAGCACCGCGAAGATCAGCAGGATCGCCACGGGCAGCACGATCAGCAGCCGGGCCGATGCGCGTTGCTGGTTTTCGAACTGCCCGCCCCATTCCAGCCGGTAGCCCTGTGGCAGCGGAACATTGGCGGCGATGTCAGCCTTGGCATCATCCACATAGCTGACGATATCGCGCCCGGTCACGAAGGCCTGCACCATGGCAAAGCGCGAGCCGTTTTCGTGCTCCATCTTCACCGGCCCTTCAGACCGCACGACCGAAGCGACGTCGCTTGCGCGCACCAGTTGCCCGGTGGGCGAACGATAGACGAGATCGGCGAATTGCTGGACATCGAGGTCACCTCCGCCACCTTCGCCGCCCCCATTACCCTTGAGCACGATCGGCACCCGGCGCACGCCGTCCGCCACCATTCCGGCACGCATGCCTTCGATCTGGGCGCGCATCATGTCCTGCAGGTCTGACACCGGCATCCCGACGCGGCCCGCAGCCACCCGGTCGATATCGACTAGCAGGTAATCAACCCGATCATTGGCGACCGTCATCGCCTCGCTGGTGCCTTCGATGGCCTCAAGACGGGTCTGGATCGCCCCTGCGAGCCGCGAAAGCTCGGCGGCATCAGGACCGAACAGCTTGATCGCCAGATCGCCGCGTGCGCCGGTCAGCATTTCTGCCGTGCGCATTTCGATCGGCTGCGTGAAGGTCGGCTCGATCCCGGGAAACTGCTCCATCACCTTGCGCAGCTCATCGACCAGCCATTCCTTGTCAGACACGCGCCATTCCTCACGCGGCTTCAGTTGCAGGAAGCTGTCGGTCTCGTTGGGGCTCATCGGATCAAGGCCCAACTCGTCCGAGCCGACGCGGGCGACCACCGCCTCGACTTCGGGAACCTGCTTCATGATGGCCCGCTGGACCTTGAGGTCACCTTCAACCGAGTGGTCGAGCGCAATCGAAGGCAGCTTGGTCAGCTGCACAATCACAGAGCCTTCATCCATGACCGGCAGAAACGTCTTGCCGGTCATCGTATAAGCCGCGCCCGCCAGCACGAGCCCGACCGCTGCGACCATGAACACGCGGGCCTTGCGGGCGAAGGCGCCTTCCAGCAGCGCGTGATAGCGCGGCGAAATCTGGCGCATCAGCCAGGGTTCGTGATGGTGCCCATCCGTGTCCACCTTCACCTTGAGCAGGTAGAAGGCCAGCACTGGCACCAGCGTCAGCGACAAAACCAGCGCCGAGGCGAGCGACAGCACGATGGTGAGCGCCACGGGGCCGAACAGCTTGCCCTCCAACCCTTCGAGCGTCAGCAGCGGCAGGAAAACGATGGCAATGATCGCAAGGCCCGAAGTGACAGGCTTGGCGACTTCGGCGGAAGCCATGAACACATTGTGGAGCTTGCTGGAGGATGCGTGTTTGGGGTCGGTTAATCGCTCGACCACGTTCTCGACCACCACGACCGCGCCATCAACCAGAATGCCGACAGCGATGGCGAGGCCGCCCAGGCTCATCAGATTGGCGGTGAGGCCAATCGCGCGCATGAAGATGAAGGTCAGCAGCACCGCCATCGGCAGCGCTAGCGCGACGATCACTGAGGCCCGCACATCGCCAAGGAACAGCAGCAGCAGGATGACCACCAGCACGGTTGCTTCAAGCAGCGCGGATTCCACCGTGCCGACGGCGCGGGTGATGAGATCGGAGCGGTCGTAGAACACGTTCACGCTCATGCCGGGCGGAAGGCTCGGGCGGATCTCTTCCAGCCGGGTCTTGACGCCGTCGACCACCTTGGCCGCATCCGCGCCGCGCAGGCCGATCACGAGGCCCTCGACTGCCTCACCCGCACCGTTCTTGCTGACCGCGCCGTAGCGGGTGAGGCTACCGGTGCGCACCTGCGCCACGTCGCCCACCCGCACCACCGCGCCGCCGGATGCCCGCACGACCACCGCGGCCAGATCATCAAGACTGCGGATCGCGCCGGTCGCCCGCACGATCAGCGCTTCCTCGCCGCTGCGCAGACGGCCTGCGCCATCATTGCGGTTGCTTGCTTCGATGGCGGCGGCCAGATCGGCGGTGCTGAGCCCGGCTGCCGCCAGAGCCGCACTGTCCGGCGCGACTTCAAAGGTCTCCGCATAGCCACCGAGCGAATTGACATCCGCCACCCCGGGCACGGTGCGCAGGGCAGGGCGGATCGTCCAGTCGAGCACCCGGCGCTTTTCGGCCAGCGTCTGCGGCCCTTCGAGGGTGAACATGAACATCTCGGACAGCGGCGTGGAGATCGGCGCAAGGCCGCCTTCGACGCCCGGCGGCAGATCGGCCATCACCGCGTTCAACCGTTCGCCCACCTGCTGGCGCGCCCAGTAGATGTCGGTGCTGTCGGTGAAATCGATGGTGATGTCGGCAATCGCATATTTGGCGACCGAGCGCAGCACAGCCTGATCGGGGATGCCGAGCATCTCCATCTCGATGGGGGTGACGACCCGGCTTTCGACCTCTTCCGGGGTCATGCCGGGCGCTTTGAGGATGATCTTGACCTGCGTGGTGCTGATATCGGGGAAGGCATCGATCGGCAGGTTAAGGAACGACCAGGCGCCCAGCCCCGCCAGCAATGTGGCAAGGCCGATCACGGCAAGGCGCATGTTGAGCGCGCGTTCGACGAGTGTGTTGAGCATGGCGAGGTCTATTCCGCGTTCATCGCTTTGAGTTCAGCGACGCTGCTGCCAGCAACCACCTCTCCTGCGGCAAGGCCGGCGGAGATCACCGCCAGCCCCCCGCCGCGCGAAGCGACCGTTACCGCGCGCGGCTCCCAGGCCTTGCCCTTCCGGACGAACACATGGTCCTTGTCAGCGATGCGGGTGACGGCGCGATCAGGCACGGCGATCCCGCGCCCGTTCCCGAGGATGGTGACGGAGACATTGCGTCCCGCGATTACGCCGGGCGCCCCGCTGATACTGGCGCGGGCCATGACAGAGCGTGTGGCGGGATCGAGCGAAGGCGCGACTGCGATGATCTTGCCGCCCACAGGCGCGGTGCCGTCAACGCCCAGCGCGATCTCGACCGCCATGCCGGGCCGGACAGCTTGCGCGAGCCGTTCGGGCAGTTGCAGTTCGATCTGATAGGCACCTGCCGCCTCCACCACGAAGGGCGCGGTGACATTATCGACCCCGCCGCCGGTCTCGACGGCGACATGGGCGACCCGCCCGGCAATCGGCGAGCGCAAGGTCATGCTGCCGTCAGCACTGACCCCGCCAAGGGTCGCCATTCTGGAAAACTGCGCCACACTGGCGCGGGCCTGATCCCATTCGGCCTTGGCCTCGTCGGCGCGCGCCTGGGCGATGATGCCTTCATCCGCGAGTTGCGCCATCCGTTTGGCACGCGCCTCGGCGAGTGCGGCGGCGGAACGGGCACGCGCCAGATCACCCCCGATCTGCACCGGTTCGGCTGCGCGCATCAGCCCGAGCGCCTCGCCGCGCGCTACCTGCTGGCCTTCGATCACGTAGACCCGCACCACTGCGCCGGAAAATGGCGCAGTGACCGCGACCCGGGCCTCTGGGGGGAGGCTGATGGTTCCGGGCACGCTGCCGAGGGGGACGTTTTCGACCTCCCTGGCAGCCACGGACTCGATCGCCAGCCCTGCTGCTGTATCGGCTTTTGCTGCCGTATCGCCGGACTGCTCCGATAGGGGGGAGGAGCAGGCAGGCATGGCGGCAAGTACGGCCAATGGGGCAAGGCGGGCGATGAGGTGCGGTGTCATGTGCGCCCTTTTGCCCCGCCAAGCTGACAGGAACTTGCCAGTCTGGCAGCTTCTTGTCAGTTTGACGCGTCATTACCGGCGGCGGAAAGGGACCGGCACGCCATGCGCCTACTCGTTGTTGAAGATGATCCCGAACTCGGCCGACGTTTGAGCGAGCGGCTGCGCGCCGCCGATTTCGCGGTCGAGCTTGCCACCAGCCGGTCAGAGGCCGAGGATTGGCCCGACGTCGCCCGGATGGCCGCCGTAATCCTCGATCTCGGTCTGCCCGATGGCAGCGGGCTCGATCTGCTGCGGCACTGGCGCGACCAGCGGCTCGAAACGCCGATCGTGATCCTCACCGCGCGCGGCAGCTGGCAGGACAAGGTCGAGGGACTGAATGCGGGCGCCGATGATTTCGTGGTCAAGCCGGTGCGCTTCGAAGAACTGCTCGCGCGATTGAACGCGGTCTTCCGCCGCCAGCAAGGCACCCGTGCCGCAACCATCGCGGCAGGCGATCTGGCGCTCGATCCGCTTGCCCGCACGGCCATGCTGGCAGGCGTACCGCTGGCGCTGAGCCGGCAGGAATTCCGGCTACTCCACCTGTTCCTGCGCCGCGCCGGGCAAGTCCTGTCGCAGTCGGACATTCTGGATGATCTTTACGCGCTGGGTGACGAGCGCGAACCCAACACGGTCGAGGTGCTGATCGGCCGGTTGCGCCGCAAGATCGGGCGCGAGCGTATTACCACGATGCGCGGTCTGGGCTACAGGTTCGCCAAGTGATGCGCCTGCCCGTTCCCGGCAGCCTCAGGCTGCGCTTTCTGCTGGCGGTGAGCCTGTGGGTGTTGCTCGGCATCGCGGCGATCTGGTTTTCGGCCGTTGGCATCTTCAGCAAGCATGTCGAGCTATCCTATCATGAGGAGCTTGAAGTCCATGTGCGCGAGCTTGGCGGGCTGACCGAAATCGCGCCTGACGGGGCCATCGCGCTTACCCGCCCGCTTTCCGATCCGCGCTATGCCGAGCCGCTATCGGGCTTCTACTGGCAGGTCACCGCCGAGGGGCGCGCGCCGCTGCGCTCGCAATCGATGACGCGCGGCAGCCTTGATCAAAGCATCGCCCATTCGCCGGAAATCCTGCATCGGCTGGATAGCGGACCCACCGGCCCGGCGATCACCTATGGCTACACCCGCAAGGGGCCAGCGGGCGAAGAAATTCACTTCGTGATCGCCACCGATCAAAGCGAGCTCGACCGCCTGATCGGCAGCTTCACCCGGGATCTGACCGCATGGCTGGCTGCGCTTGCCGTGCTGTTGCTGACGACGGGGTTTGCGATCATCTCGTTCGGCCTCAAGCCGCTCGACCGGCTGTCGCTCGCCTTTGCCCGGCTTCGGCATGGCGAAGCCAATGAGCTGGAAGGCCAATACCCCACTGAAATCGCGCCGCTGGCGGCTGACCTCAACGCCTATCTTCACCAGAATGAGGCGATGGTTGCGCGTTCGCGGGTTCAGGCGGGCAACCTTGCCCATTCATTGCGCACACCCCTTGCGATCATAACCGACGAGGCCGAGCGTCTGGCGACGCGCGATGAAAGCCGCGGTGCTGGATTGGTGCTGCTCGATCAGGCGAGTGCGATGGAGCAACAAATCGAATACCAGCTTGCCCGCGCCCGTTCGGCAGCGGGCAGCAAGCCATCGGGCCGAGGCGTCGAACTGCCCGCTGTTGCGCTGCCAATCCTGCGCGCGATGGAGCGGCTGCATCCGGAAAAGGCATTCACGTTAATGGCGGCAGATTGCGATGCGACAATGCTGCCGCTCGATCCGGTCGACTTTGCAGAGGTGCTCTCGATCCTGCTCGACAATGCCGGGAAATGGGCGCGTCAGGAGGTAACGCTGACGTTCGCCACCCTGCCCAACGACGTGAGCATCGTGACAATTGCGGACGACGGACCGGGCATACCAGAAGGGCTGATTGACCAAGCCTTTGCGGTAGGAACACGGTTCGATCCCGATGCCCCGGGATCAGGGCTCGGCCTCGCGATTGCGCGGGATCTTTGTGAAGCGATGGGCATCGCGCTCACCCTGCAAAATGGCACTAAGGGCTTGGCGGCTACCTTGCGCTATGCCGCAGGTGACATCGAACAAGCCTGATTGCCGAGAACAGGAAAAAGGCCGGCGCTGGGTCTGTTTGGGCGTCGATTTCAGCAGGCACACGCTTGCCTTCAGGCACTACCGATATCCCGCAGAACTGCGCCGCTTTCCGCGCGCAGCTCGCCAGTCGGCGAAATCGTGATTTCGGGAGAGACTGTTTGGTGCGCGACGCAGTCCGCAGCGAACGGTGCTCTTTCCTGTTTCTGCGGCATTTCCCTGTTTTTGAGCGATTTATCAGGAAATCAGATCGTTTCGCGGCCCGATTTAGCCATGCAAGATCCTGTAACCCCACGACATTCCGATAGGCGGTCCGGTTAGGCAGCCGAAAAATAACAGGGAATTTGAAGCTGAGTAACACGGAATTCAAATCGCAGTAACAGGGAAATGACTGCGCAATCTCGCATTAGACCCCGCACTCATTCGGCGCTCAGCCGTCAGTACCCGCGCGATAAATCAACTAAGCGGCCACAAGATTTCATCCCCATTATCCACAGCGGCTCGAAAAAATAATCCATCCGGCCGCCCTTGCGCCTCAGATTCGGTGCCAATTAGAAGGCGCCCATACGCAGCAAGGAGAAGCACTGCCCATGACACTTACCCGCATCATTCCGATGTTCATGGAGCAAGATCATGCACGCACTGAAGGAAGGCGCATCGCGCGCCGTAATCGAACGCCCGATTGATAACCTGACCCCCAACCCTCGCAACGCGCGGAAACATCCGAAGAAGCAACTGCGCCAGCTTGCGAATAGCATCGAGCGCTTCGGCTTTACCAACCCTGTCCTGATCGATGATGCGGGACAGATCATGGCTGGGCACGGCCGGGTCGAGGCAGCAAGGCTGCTTGGCCTGAGGCAGGTGCCGACCCTTACGCTGTCACATCTCTCGCCGGCAGAACGCCGTGCCTACATGCTCGCAGACAACAAACTCGCGCTCAATGCGGGCTGGGATCCCGAGCTGCTGGCCGAAGAGCTGCAGCTTCTCATCGACGACGAGTTCGACCTGGACCTGACCGGGTTCAGCCTTGCCGAGATCGACGCTGTGCTGGATGATGCGCGAGAGGCGAGCACCGACGCACGCGATGCGCCTGGCGGCGGTGCGGCTCTGCTTGGAAATTGAGAGGACAGCATGTCAGATATAATTGCCAGTGCAAAGGGAACCTATGATGGAGAAAGCTTCGCAATAACTCTCTTTTCCCCCGAAAAGGCATTTCCTGATTCGGATGAATATAGTTGTCAATTTTCTATACAAGGAAAAGATATAAATTATAATGATCGCGCAATTGGATTTGATTCTATGCAATCGTTGATTTTATCATTAAAGATGATTGGGTCATTTATTGGTGATAATGATGAGTTCGATTGCTCTAAGATTGAGTGGGATGGCGGTCCAGTGAGCTTCCCAAGCTTTCAGGATAATTAGAATTCCATCTCCAAGTTCGCGCGCCCCCAAATAGCCCATGCCGCCATAGGAATAACCGTCGCTAGCTGATGGCGTGCATAGCCCGCATTGCTCCATCAGGAAGCCCATCGCATAGTTCGTTGGCTTGATGCTGGGCCGGACAAGGCGAGCGCGTGCAGTCCCTTTCAGAAGCGCACACCGTACACCGCGAAGCGGTAGTCTGCTGCAGCGATATTTGCGTTTCATAACAGGTGGTTGGGTGGGGGCTCAGTGCGCTGCATCCGGCTGCAGTTTGTGCGCGGATGGGATGTTTGCGTGGCGGGTCAATGGGTTGGTGCTGCACCCGGCTGCAGGTGGTCGATTGCGAGGGGTGTGGCTGCAGCGGAAGAGCGGCGGCTGCCCTGCTTGTTTGTAGAGCTGCAAAAGGGCTCCGCCAAGGCTGCAAGATGATCCCGGCCCTGGAATTATCGTGAAGCAGAAGCGCTGCGGGTGAGCGGCCGAGAGCGGGTCAGGACGCGATGGTGGTCTACTGCCCTGCGCTCAATCCTCCCTCAACGACGCCCCCGCATAGGGATCAAAGTTGGTAGGCGGCAGCTCCGACCGAGGGCTCGCGATTGGCCCGATGACCGGAGGCGGCAGTGATGCCGTTTCAGTCACCCCGCGCCCGCCTCCAACAAACCCATTCGCAATTACCGGCGCACCCAGCAGCACAAAGCACCCGACCACAACCCGCCCGCCCTCACGCAATGGCAGCCGCCCGGTCAACATCAACGCTCCTAGAAACGCCACCGCAATCACGCAGACCCCAAGCGCAAGCTCGCCCAGCATTACACTTTCGACCCAGCGCGAGGATTCCACCATCGGCGTCCCGCCACCCGCCTCAAACAGGCTCTGCTGCACCCTCAGCGCCACCGCCCGCTACTCCGCCACCAGAACGCGGCTGACCCGCCGCCTTCCGCCGCGCCGATCAAGTTGCACAAACACGTCGATGCTCTCGCGCACATAGTGACGCACATCATCGCGGCTAAGCTTTGATCCGGCCTGCAGCACCAACAACGCCAGCTGCTCGATAGCGCGTTGGGGCGTGTCCGCATGGATAGTGGTCATCGATCCCGGATGCCCGGTGTTGACCGCACGCAGGAATGTGAACGCCTCGACCCCGCGCAGCTCGCCAAGGATGATCCGGTCCGGCCGCATCCGCAGCGCTGCGATGAGCAGATCCTCCGCGCTGATCTGCGCCTCGCTCAACTCCCCGCGTGCGGCAATCAGCCCCACCGCATTGGGATGGCGCAGATGAAGCTCGGCGGTGTCCTCGATCAGGATCAACCGTTCCTCGGCCGGGATCTCGGCGAGGAGTGCGTTGAGGAAGGTGGTCTTGCCGGTCGAAGTGCCCCCCGCCACAAGGATGTTACGCCGCGCCCGAACGGCTTCGCGCAGATGCCGCGCTGCCTCGCGCCCGGTCAGCGCGCGGAAGCTGACTGCACTCTTCGACGCAGCCCGGCTTCGCCAGCTGGAGCTGGCTCACCCCTCGACTCGTGACGACACGGTCCGGTCGTTGATCGCCAGCATCGCCATCGGCTCGAAAAGCATGCGCGTCTCCATCGATCTGGCGGCGCTCGGGTCAGATGGCGAGGCATCGCTCGAACTCCCGCTTCCCGAGCGCAAGCCCTTCCGCGAGGCCAAGCTGCGGATTGACAGTACTGCCATCTCCAACCGCACAGATCGCAAGCTGGTCAGTCTGATCGCCGAGGCGATGGAGGCTCGGGCGCTAGTGCTGGCCTCGCCCGAACTCAGCCTCAACCAGCTGGGCAAGCGAGAGGGGCGTTGCCGTACCCAACTTGGCAAGCTGTTCCGACTGTCATGGCTGAGCCCGCGCATCGTCGAAGCGATCATCGATGGACGCCAGCCGGTGCGGCTCGACCGCAGGACCCTGCTCGAGGCAGACCTGTCACTTTGCTGGACCGCGCAGGAGCGGTTGCTGGGGTTGGCTGCCTGACGCAGCGCGGCCGCACTTGCGGTCAGTTTTTTCCGGACAGAGATAGGAGAGGTAATGTGTCGGATTATCCGACGCATTTTGCGTGCTCAGGCACACGCTTGCCATTGGGCAATTCCGAAATCCCGCAGAACTGCGCCGCTTTCCGCGCGCTGCGCGCCGGTCGGCGAAATCATGATTTCGGGAGAGACTGTTTGGTGCCCCACGCAGTGACTCGAACTTTTTCGCTGCTCTGACCACAAGCCTGCAAGGGCCAGGCGTCCTTGTGGTCAGAGCGGTTCGATGACTCCGTGCCCAAGCACAGAGTCCCAGCGCGGTTTGGCAAAATTGTCTCGCCACACGCTGCGGCGACTTGCGGTCAGTTTTCTAGGGGCCGAGATTGGGGTGAGATTTGCGCCTACGGTCGGGTCTCAATCGCCGTCTCTGGCACACCCTCTGCTCTTTCGACGCGCAGAAAGGCGCAGAACTGCGCGCTTTCTGGCGATGCTGTCGGAAAGAAAAATCCTTGAGAAACAAGGACTTGCTGTTTGGTGCGGTCGAGAAGACTCGAACTTCCACGGGCTTTCGCCCACAACGACCTCAACGTTGCGCGTCTACCAATTCCGCCACGACCGCACTCGGGTTTGTCGGGGCTGCCAGATGCTGGCCCCGCGGTAGGAGCGCGCCCCTAGCAAGGGGTCGGCAGGCGTGCAAGCGCATTTGATAACGGGGGCTGCGCGCGGGCGAAAAAGTCGCTTGCGGCTCTGCGGTGTCAGTTCGGCGCCCAGCCGATATCGGCGTAGGCCGCGCCCGGCGGGATATTGGCGATCGCCTCGGTCACATTGACGCTTTCGCCCGGCGCAAGTTCGCGCTTGGCAGGTCGCACCACCCAGTCGCCAACCGGACGCTCGCGTGCATCGATGAACACCACCAGGAGGAGCGGCACCGCGATCGTTTCACGCGCGGTGTTGCTGATCGCGCCGCGCACGCGGAAGATCTTCTCGCCGTTCTCGAGCGTTTCGCTGCGCTGTTCCTCGCGCGCGAAATCAAGCTCCAGTCCGGGCTCGCCGATGCCGAAGGTCGGGCGTTGCAGCGGCAACCAGTCGGGCAGCGGGACGCCGGAGTAATTGACAGCGACCACCGTGCCCGTCGCCAGCAGCGCGAAGATCGCGGCCGCGATGGTCCACATCTTGAGCGTATTGCGCCGCCGGGTGAAAGGCGCGCGGTAATCGAACTGCGAGACGCCGTCCTCGTCCTCGCCCGGTTCGTCATCGAACGGCGGCTCGGGCTCGTCCATTCCCGGAGCCGTGGTTTCGGTGAGCGGAGGCGGCGCTTCGGCGGGCGGCGCATCATCGCTGCGCGTCTGCTGCGCCAGACCGCGGCGCAGTGCGCGCACGGCGATGGTGGCCTGCTCGTCCGGATTGCCGGCGGCTGCGCTCGCTTCGGCGGTGCGCCAGTGGTTGATCGAGGGACCATCCGCTGCCGCCGTCGGCGGAGGTGACGCAGGCGGAGCCGCGACAGTTGGATCGGATTCCGGCTCCGGCGCAGGCGGCGGCGGTGCGGGTGGAGGCGAGGTCGGCGGCGAGGGTGGTGCCGCTTCAGGAGCGCTCTGCTCCACGGCGTCACGCAGTTCCAGCTCGGCCGGTTCCTGGAACCAGCTATGCTTGCACTTCGCACAGCGCACAGTGCGGCCTTCGCTGCCGATGGCAGAATCCGGCACGGCGTAGCGGGTACCGCAGGCTGGGCAGGCGATGATCATGTCACGTTTGCAATAGTCCACGCACCGTTCGGCACAAGAGCAGCCGCCCCAATCGGGGCCAAATCGCCGCTTTTTTCCACATTGGGGGTTAACTATAGGCGCAGATGCGATGTTCGGCTTTCCCCCTTCCGGCCGCGCTGTTAGGTGCGCGGGATGAATGATCGCCTCGACGGACATGTGAAGTTCGACAATGTCGGGCTGCGCTACGGCACCGATGCCGAGGTGCTGAGCAATCTGTCCTTCACGCTTTATCCCGGCAGTTTCTACTTCCTCACCGGCGCGAGCGGGGCGGGCAAGACCAGTTTGCTGAAGCTGCTCTACCTCGCCCAGCGGCCTTCGCGCGGGGCGATCCGGATGTTCGGGCAGGATCTGATGACGATGCCGCGCGAGCGTCTGCCCGATCTGCGGCGGCGGCTGGGCGTGGTGTTCCAGAACTTCCGGCTGGTGCCGCACCTCACCGCCTTCGACAACGTCGCGCTGCCGCTGAGGCTCGCAGGCGCGGACGAGGCGCGGGTGGTGAAGGCGGTTTCCGATATGCTCGAATGGGTCGGCCTGGCGCACCGCGCGCAGGCGATCCCGGCGACGCTATCGGGCGGGGAACAGCAGCGTGTTGCCATCGCCCGCGCTGTCATCGCCCGGCCCAAGATGCTGATCGCCGACGAGCCGACCGGCAACGTCGATCCCGAAATGGCGCTGAAGCTGCTGCGCCTGTTCGAGGCACTCAACAACCGCGTCGGTACGACGGTGGTGGTGGCGACCCACGATGTCCACCTGCTCAAGAAGGTGCCGGATTCGCTGATCATGCGGCTCAACAAGGGCCAGCTGTCCGATCCCACCGGCGCGCTGCGCTATCCGCCGCGCCCATCTGCCGCCTCGTCCAGCGGCGAGAGCAGCGCATGAGCATTCCCCCGCTGCCCGAAGCGCCCGAGGACGAGGCACCGCTGGAAGGGGCTGCCCCCGCCCCCGCGCCTGCAACCCGGCGCGCCGCGCGCCTGCTGCCCCAGCCGCGCATGGGCGGGCTGATGCCATGGGTGATCGCGATCCTGATCGCGCTGGTGGTGATCGCGGCCTCCGGCGGCCTCGTGCTGCGCAATCTGGCTGACAACGCCCGCGCCGATCTCGCTGCGGCGGTGACCGTGCAGGTGATCGAGCCCAACCCTGATCTGCGCGCAGCGCGCGGCAAGGCGGTGGTCGAGCAGCTGCAAGGCATGGCGCTGGTGCGCGCGGTTCGGCTGGTGCCGGAAGGCGAGCTCGCCGCGCTGCTCGAACCCTGGCTCGGCACGGCGGCGACCAGCGGCGATGTGCCGATCCCGGTGCTGGTCGATGTCGAACTGGTGCGCCGCGCCTCGCCCGCCGAGATCGCCAAGCTGGCCGCCGCGCTCGAAGGCACCGTGCCCGGCGCGCGGGTCGATGCGCAGAGCGACTGGCTGCAGCCGGTCTACCGCGCGCTCGAAGCGCTGCAATGGCTGGCGCTGGGGCTGATCGGTCTTGTCGCGCTGGCTACCGCGGCGGCGGTGTGGCTCGCTTCGCGCAATGCGCTGGGCCAGGCGCGCGAGACCGTGGAGATCCTGCACCTGCTCGGCGGGACAGACCGGCAGATCACCCGCATCTTCCTCGGCACGGTGCTGCGCGAGTCGGCCTTCGGCGCAGCGGTGGGCACCGCGCTCGGCTTGGCAGCGATCTGGCTGCTGAGCCAGCAATTCGCCGCGCTCGATAGCGGGATGGCCGGCGGCGGCGGGCTGGGCATGGCCGATTGGCTGGTGATCGCCGCTGTGCCGGTGGTCGGCGTGCTGCTGGCGCTCGCCACCGCACGCATGACCATTGCGCTCGCCCTCAAGGACATGCTCTAGGGGCCATCATGATCCGGCGTGTGCTTTCCCTGATGTTCCTCGCTTGGGCGATCGGCTTCCTGTGGTTCGTGGTCGCCTTGCCGCGTCCGGCGGAGGAGGCGGTCACGACCGACGCGGTGATCGTCCCAACCGGCGGCGCAGGGCGGATCGCGCGCGGGCTGGAGGTGCTCGACAAGCAGCTGGCGGAAAAGATGCTGGTTTCCGGCGTCGATCCCGAGGTGAAGCCGGGCGAGTTCGAGGCTGAATTCGGGGTCGAGCACGAACAGATGGCCTGCTGCGTCACCTTGGGCTTTGCCGCGGTCGACACCCGCTCCAACGCCGCCGAAACCGCCAAGTGGGTGGCGCAGAACGAAGTGCGCTCGCTCCGGCTGGTGACGACCGACTGGCATATGCGCCGCGCCGCGGGCGAGCTTGACCGGACGCTGCCCGATCATGTCACCGTGGTGCGCGACGCGGTGGCCTCGCGGCCCGACTTGGGCACGCTGTTCCTCGAATATCACAAGCTGCTCGCCAGCCGCGCGGCGGGGCTGGCGGACCTTTGAACACGCTGATCGCGGCCCTGCGCAGCCTTGCCTTCTACGCGCTGTTTTACGGCGGCAGCGTGTTTCTGGTCTCGGCTGCGGTGGCGGCGATTGTGGCCTACCGGCCGTGGCTTGCCCCGGTGGTGGCGAAATGGGGCGGATGGCACTGGTGGTGCACCCAGCACGTTCTCGGGATCGAGGTGGTGCTCGATGGCGCGCTGCCTGATGGCCCGGTGCTGATCGCGGTCAAGCACGAGAGCTTTTTCGAAGCGATCGACACGCCGCGCCTGTTCACCCACCCGGCGGTGTTCGCCAAGCACGAGTTGTTCGCGATCCCCGGCTGGGGCTATTCGGCGCTCACCTATGGCCTGATCCCGGTGGCGCGCGAAAAGGGCGCCAAGACCTTGCGCGAAATGCTGGCGCTGGCCAAGCAGCGGCTCGACGAGGGCCGCCCCTTGGTGATCTTCCCCGAAGGCACACGTGTGGCACACGGCACGCAGCCGCCGCTGCAGGCGGGCTTCGCGGGGCTCTACAAGCTGCTCAAACTGCCGGTGGTGCCGATCGCGGTGGATAGCGGGGCGACCTATCACCATGTCATCAAGCGCAAGGGCCGGATCACCTACAAGGTCGGCGAGAAGATCCCGGCGGGCCTCCCGCGCGAGGAGATCGAGGCGCAGGTGCACGCGGCGATCAATGTGCTGAACGGGTAGGTTGGCGGGGCGATGAATCCGCTATCGGGTGATGTGCTTCGCAGAGCTAGTGACTGGAATTGGGTGGATTTTTGCCTTCAATGCCGCATCGACGCGAGTATCGGGAAGCCGATATTAGCCAAAACCGGCCCGATAAACCCGCAAGAGATTCAACCCGAGCAGTTTCTCTGCCTGCGCGCGGCTCCATCCTCTTGCCATCAAATCACGGGCTATTTGTCGGTAAACATCGAGATGATTGTAATCGGGGACCATAGGTATGAAATCTTCGGTCTCACCTGGTGCAGCGACCCCGCTGGCGATCCGCTCGCGTATATATTGGCGAAGGCTCTCACGCCGCTCTTCGCTCATGTTGTTCGGAAGCAGGTCATTGTCTGTTCCCAGGGTGACGCAATCCTGACCGCCGACATTGGCGATATGCTCGATATGGCGAAGCAGCAGTTCTCCGCTGGGCACTGCATCGGGGCCTAGATACGGGACCATATAGACCCCAACGGTTCCCCCCTTGTCGGCGACAGCCCGGATCGTCTCATCATCAACATGGCGCGGATGAGGATGGATCGACATCGCCCCAGTATGACTGATCGTGGGAAGCTTCGCATGCAACGCGCCCTGACGCATCGTCTTTTGACCCCCGTGCGAAAAATCGATCAGCATCCGGTTGGCTTCGACAGCCTCGATTATGTCATAGCCAAGCCGTGATATGCCGCCGTCAGCTTCCTCCAGTGCGCCATCCCCGGCGAGATTGCGCAGATTGTATGTAAGCTGCACTTGCCGCACGCCAACGTCGCGCATTTTTTTCACCCGATCCAGATCCGTGCCGATCATGATCGTGTCCTGTGTGCCCCAGATAAGGGCGATCTTTCCTTCTCGCTTGGCCGCAAGAATATCATCCGCCTTATCGACTTTCATAAATCGATCAGGGTTGGCCATGATCCTGCCAGTCTGGAACTCGGCGCTTTTTTCGAAACTGGCCCATGTGCCATCACCGTTACCGACAGGCCTCATAGTGATGCGTAGCGCGGTGATCCCGGTGGCGACCGCTTCTTGCCAGGCGCGATCGGTTAATCGTGTCTGCCCTTCGGGAGCATAGGGATTGAAAACATCGTCCAAGCCATCGATTATGATGGCGTTGGCGAATTCGTCGTGCACGAACTGGCTTGCCCTAATCGGCATGGCCGACATTCCTATCGCCACTGCTGATCCAGCAAGCATCGATCTTCGTGATATCATTCGGCCCCCCAATACTCTGCATAGGGTATCAACTGTATAGACGTGGAGGAAGGGCCGAAACGGGGTCGTTTGCTGAAAGGCAGCTTTTGGCAAAAATCACTCGCAAGCTGCCCATCCGGAAAACGGGATTGCGCGAGTTCACCAAAAGTCACCGCAGGCGGGTGGAATGTCGGCCTTAGCCCTCTCCCCTTGCGGGAGAGGGTTGGCAGAGGGGTCCTGAGCATCGCTTCGGCCCTTGCCCCCTCTCAACTCCGACTAGGCAGCAAGCTGCCAAGTCTTCGTATCTCTCCCGCAAGGGGAGAGAGGTGCTTGGCCGCCTTAGGGTCGCGGCCGGGCTTTCCACCATGGCGCGGGCTATCGTCTGCCAGACAGACAGAGAGCCAAGGGCACTCGCCAAAAGGCCCCCACCGCTCAGCGCTGGGGGCCTTCGGTCCGCAATGGAGATCGCTGAGCGTCGTCCGGGGGCTAACCGGACGACTTCTGGATTTCACGTGCCGCCACCTGAACACGCTCGGCCACTTCGGGGTCCGACTGCATCGCCGCCGCAATGGCGTTGAAGGTCACGACATCGATGCCCGACTGGGCAACGACTTCCGCCATCTTCTCGTTCTTCGTCGCAGGATCAGCATCGAGCGCCTGAATCTTCAGCGCGGCCGCTGCGAAATCCCGGATCTCGGCATCGGAGAAGCTGGCATCCTGGGCGGTGGCTTGCGCGGTCTGGTCGGCCGGCATGGTGGCATCAGCCGGTGCCTCGGTGGTGGTTTCAGTGTCCTGAGTGGGCGCCATATCCTGCGGAGCGGCATCCTGCGGAACGGTCTGGGCAACTGCGCCGCCCGCCATCACGAGTGCGGTGCCAGCGAGCAAAGTTTGGAGCAGCTTCATAGCATTATCCTTCCGTTGTTCATCCCCTGTGCCACCATGATTGAAAGCTTTGGCTGCCCTGCCAACAGCCGAGTGGTTCAATTGTGTGTGGTTCGAGACAAGACTTGAAAGGCGTGGCTGACGTGGGACGAATTGCGTGACGGACGGGCACCACAAACAGCCTGCGCAGAACGGAATTCCCCGTGCCAGCAGAGAGCCGCCCATAAGGAGCCGCGACCGGCCTTTCCTACATAGCGCGGGGCGGCCAAGGTGCGGTGCATGACCTGCCGGACTCGCCTCTATTGCCGCGCATCAGCCCTGCCGATGGGTCATCCCGATCGGGGCAGGTTTTCCTGTTCTGGACAGTGTCTCATGTGTCTCCAACAGGAGCGCCCGGGCGCGGGGAGACTCGGCCCTATTCGCCGTGTCCGCGTCCGAAATCGGGGCGTTCGTCGTCCTGGCCTTGCTCGATCACCTGCCGCCGGATCGCGCGGGTGCGGGTGAAGAGGTCGAACAGGGTGTCCCCGTCGCCTGATCGGATCGCGCGTTGCAGCGCGGTGAGATCCTCGGAAAAGCGCCCGAGCATCTCCAGCACGGCGCCCCTGTTGGTCAGGAACACGTCGCGCCACATGACGGGATCGGAAGCGGCGATGCGGGTGAAATCACGGAAACCGCCCGCGGAGTACTTGATCACTTCGCTCTGGGTCACGTCCTCCAGATCGCTGGCGGTGCCGACGATGGTGTAGGCGATGAGGTGCGGGATGTGGCTGGTGACCGCGAGCACCAGATCGTGGTGGGCGGCGTCCATCAGCTCGACCTTGGAGCCGAGTGCGGTCCAGAAGTCCGACAGGGCTTCGAGCGCGGCAGGGTCGACACCCTCGGGCGGGGTGATGATGCACCAGCGCCCCGCGAACAGCGTGGCAAAGCCCGCCTCCGGCCCGCTCTGCTCGGTGCCCGCCACCGGGTGCGCGGGGATGATGCAGGCACCGGGCAGCGCGGCGGCGAGCGCCTCGGCCACGGCGGCCTTGGACGAGCCGACATCGCTGATGATCGCATGGGGCGCGAGGCCTGGCGCAATCGCCCGCGCCGCCTCTTCCATCGCGCCGACGGGGACGCACAGGATGACGAGATCGGCCCCGGCCACGGCGGCATCGGGCGTGTCGTGCACCTGATCGACCAGCCCGCGCGCCGCTGCCCGCTCGCGCACGGAAGGCTCGCGGTCCCAGCCGGTGGTGGCAATGGCAAGCCCGCGCGCCTTCACCGCGAGCCCGATCGAGCCGCCGAGCAGGCCCAGCCCGATGATCGCGACGCGGGAGATGCTCATGCCGCTTCCCCGCACAGCGTGCGCAGCGCGGCGATCACGCGGGTCATGTCGCCCGATGTGCCTATGGTAATGCGCAAGCTGTTCGGCAGGCCTTGGGAGGGCAGATGCCGCACCGCGTAGCCCGCATCAGACAGCGCCTCGAGCGCCTGCGCCGCGCTCACCGCGCCGTCGAAATGCACCAGCAGGAAGTTGGCTTCGCTGGGTGAGGCGCTGAGGCCGTGGTTGCCCAGCGCCGCAATCGCATCGGCAAAGCGCGCGCGCTCGCTAGCGTTGTGTTCGCGGCTTGCGGCGACGAAGTCCTGATCGCCCAGCGCCGCCAGTGCCGCCTTCTGCCCGCTCACCGAAACGTTGAACGCCCCGCGCAGCCGGTTGACGAGATCGATCAGATGCGGCGCGCCCGTCACCCAGCCGACCCGCTCGGCAGCGAGACCATAGGCCTTGGAGAAGGTGCGGCTGACCAGCACGTTCTCGTGGTTCGCAGCCAGCTCGAACGCCGCCTGTTGCAGCGCCGGATCGACATACTCGCCATACGCCTCGTCCACCACCAGCAGCACATCAGAGGGAAGCCCTGCGTGCAGGCGTGCGACTTCGGACGGCGGCAGGAAGCTGCCGACCGGGTTGTTCGGGTTATCGAGCAGCACGACCTTGGTCCGCCCGGTCACCGCAGCGAGCAGATTGTCGACGCTCGCGGCGTAATCTGCATCCTCGGCCAGCACGGCGGTTGCGCCGACCTTGTGCGCCAGCAGCGGATAGAGCGAGAAGGAATAGCGCGAGGCCAGCACCTCGTCCCCCGGCCCCGCCAGCGCCTGCACGATGCAATGCAGCAGCTCGCCCGAGCCGGTGCCGCACACGATCCGCTCGGGATCGAGCCCGTGCACTTCGGCGATCTTTTCGCGCAAGAGCCGCGCGTCGGGATCGGGATAGTCAGCCGGATTGTGCCGCTCGCCCAAAGCCGCCAGCGCCGCGGGGCTGCTGCCCAACGGGTTCTCGTTCGCGGACAGCTTGGTCAGCGGCTTGCCGCTCGCAGACTTGGACTTGCCCGGCACATAGGCGTGGATCTGCGCGATCCAGGGTTTCGGCTGAGGCTTGGGCTGAGGCGTGGTCATGGGACTGGCGCGATAGCCAGTTTGCGCCTGCGAATACAGCGCGAAAACAGCAAGGCCAGTGGGGATGATTGACATGGAGAGGGGCCTCGCCCAATTCGCACCGCGAATGAACACCGCCCCCGCCTCCAAGGTCTATCGCGTCCCCCACCCCCTGCCGCTCGACAGCGGACAGGTGCTGGAGGGCTGCGAGATCGCCTACGAGACCTACGGCACGCTCGCACCCGATGCCTCCAACGCGGTGCTGGTGTGCCATGCGCTGACGGGCGACCAGTACCTCGCCAGCCCGCACCCGATCACCGGCAAGCCGGGCTGGTGGGAGCGGATGGTCGGGCCGGGCAAGCCGATCGACACCAATCGCCACTTCGTGATCTGCGCCAATGTCATCGGCAGCTGCATGGGATCGAGCGGGCCTGCCAGTATCGCGCTCGATGGCGAACCCTACGCGATGCGCTTCCCCGTCATCACCATCCGCGACATGGTGCGCGGGTTGGTGGCGCTGATGGACGGGCTCGGGATCGACAAACTCCACGCCGTAGTCGGCGGGTCGATGGGCGGGATGCAGGCATTGAGCCTTGCTGCCAACTGGCCGGAGCGCGCCGCGCGGGTGCTGGTGATTGCCTCCACCGCGCGCCATTCAGCGCAGAACATCGCCTTCCACGAAGTTGGGCGCCAAGCGATCATGGCCGATCCCGCTTGGGCCGAGGGTGACTACTATGCGAGCGATGCCAAGCCCGACAACGGCCTCGCCGTGGCGCGGATGGCGGCGCATATCACCTACCTTTCCGAAGCCGGCCTGACCGAGAAGTTCGGGCGGCGCTTGCAGGACCGCGAGGCCAAGGGCTTCGGCTTCGATGCCGAGTTTCAGGTCGAAAGCTACCTGCGTTATCAGGGCAGCGGCTTCACCCGCCGGTTCGATGCCAACAGCTATCTCTACATCACCCGCGCGATGGATTACTTCGACATTGCCGAGGAACACGGCGGCAAGCTCGCCAATACCTTCGCGGGGACGCAGGCGCGGTTCTGCCTCGTCAGCTTCGATACCGACTGGCTTTATCCGACAGCCGAAAGCCGCCACATCGTCCACGCGCTGAACGCGGCGGGTGCCAAGGTGAGTTTCGTCGAACTCAGCGCGCCGCATGGACATGACAGCTTCCTGCTCGAGCATGACCAGCTTGACCGGGTGGTGAAGGGGTTTGTTGAATGAGCTTGCGGCCCGACCTTGCTGCGATCGCCGCCCACGTCACACCCGGTAGCCGGGTGCTGGATATCGGCTGCGGTGACGGGGCTCTCATGGCCGAGCTGGAAAGCGCGAGCGGTTGTGATGCGCGCGGGATGGAATTGGACGGCGAGCTGGTCGAACGCTGCGTCTCGCGCGGGCTTTCGGTGGTGCAGGGCGATGCCAATGTCGATCTCGCCAATTACCCGGACAAGGCGTTCGATTACGCGATCCTCAGCCAGACGTTGCAAACCGCGACCCGGCCCGATCTGATCCTCGACGAGCTGCTGCGCGTCGGCCGGCGGGCGTTTGTCTCGTTCCCGAACTTTGCGCATTGGCGCACCCGCGCCGCGCTGATGATTGGCGGGCGGATGCCGGTGACCCGCGCGCTGCCGGTGAGCTGGTACGAAACGCAAAACATCCACCACGTCACAGTCGAGGATTTCCGAGATCTGGCGCGGATGAAGGGCGCGACCATCGAGCGTGCGTGGTTCTTCGCCAATGAAACGCAAATCGGCGCGCCCGCCGCTAACTGGCGCGCCGAATTCGCGGTATTCGAATTAAGTAGGTAGGATTTAGCCCGCGCGGTGCAGCATACACAGCTTGTGGCCGTCCAGATCGAGCACATAGCCGAGGTCCAGCGTGCCCATCGCGCCGGTGCGCGGGCCCGGGGGGTCTTCGATCGACTTGCCGCCCGCAGCCACCGCCGCATCGTGGAATGCCTGCACCTGTTCAAGACTGTCGCAGGCAAAGCCGATGGTCGAACCGTTGGCGACGCAGGCGGGCGCGTCGTTGATCGGCTGGCTGATCGCGAAGATCCCGCCATTGTGGAACCAGAAGGCGCGCTTGTGGCCGGTGGCGGCTTCGTTGATGTTGCCCGGCGCTGCGCCAAGCGTGCCGAGCACGGCGTCATAGAACGCCTTGGCACGGTCGAAGTCGCTGGTGCCGATCATAATGTGACTGAACATGGAAATGCGTCTCCTCTCAAAGAACGGGTTGCGGATTAGGGCGGATTTTTGCGCGCGGCAATGGCGTTTCCAGTAGCGCGGGGTTCATCTCGCGGTGCATAGAAGGGGCCATGCTCGTTCCGCTCCTCGCCGCCGCACTGGCGCTGCAACCCTCGCCCGCTCCGCCCTCGTCGCAGGAGGTTCCCGCCGCACAGCCGCCTGTCACCTCGCTTGACGAGCTGCCGGTAGAGCAAGGGGCCGCCGCGCGCTGCGCGATCGCCTTTGCCGTGGTAAGCCGGTGGCAGAAATCGAATGACGCGCGCGGCGCGGCCTATGGCAACATGGAGGAGGCCGGAGGGCGCGAGTTTTTCGTGCAGACCATGGCCAAGCTGATGGAGCGCACCGGCATGACGCGCGAACAGATCCTGACCCTGAGTTTTGACGAAGTGAACAAGCTCGACAATGCCGAAGGCGAGGCCCGGATCGCGGCGATGATGCCCCCGTGCCTGACAATCAAGCAAGCCGCCGGTTTGTAACCGCCTAACCGCTGCGCAGCGCTGGATTTGCCTTGCGATTTAAGGCAGAGCTTGGCGCCTTATGTGGCTCCTTTATCAATTCCCCCTGTGCCCCTTCAGCCGCAAGATCCGGCTGCTGCTGAGCGAAAAGAACATCCCCTTCGAGCTGGTGCGCGAAGACCCGTGGGCGGCGTCGGACATGTTCTTCAACCTCAATCCGGCCGGGCGCACGCCTGTAATCGTCAATCAGGAAAAGGGCGTCACCCTGCCCGATAGCCGGGCGATTGCGGAATATTTCGAGGAGACGGTCGAGCGCGCGCCGATGATCAACGGCACGGCGGCCCAGCGCGCCGAAATCCGCCGGTTGGTGGCGCTGTTCGACGAGAATTTCTACGCCGATGTCACCGCGCCCTTGCTGTCCGAGCGGATGAAGAAGCGCATCCTGCGCCAGCCGCCCGATAGCGGCGCGCTGCGCAATGCGATGAAGCTGGCGCACGGCCATCTCGACTATCTCGACTGGCTGATCGACAATCGCCCGTGGGTGGCAGGTTCCACCATGAGCCTGGCAGATCTCGCTGCCGCGGCGCAGATCTCGGTTGCTGACTATCTCGGCGGGATTGACTGGGCCGGGCATGAACAGTCGCGCGGCTGGTATGCGGTGTTCAAGAGCCGCCCGAGCTTCCGCCCGCTGCTGACCGAGCGGATGGAGACCATCCAGCCGCCTGCGCATTATGCTTTGGTAGATGGATAGGATTAACGCTGCGCCGTAACGCGGCGGGTGATGCTTGCGAAATGCCTCGGGCGCGCTGATATTGGGCGCGAGCAGAGAGGACTATTCATGGATAACCCCGATCCCCGCAGTCTGAGCGAAGCCGAATGGCGCGAGAAGCTCACGCCGATGCAGTATCACATCCTGCGCGAGGCCGGCACCGAGCGCGCCTTCACCGGCGAATACGACAAGTTCTATGACGAGGGCGAATATCACTGCGCCGCCTGCGGCACGCAGCTGTTCTACTCGACCGCCAAATACAATTCCGGTTGCGGCTGGCCCGCCTTCACCAAGCCTGCCGATGCCGAGCTGATCGATGAGCACCGCGATGTCAGCTACGGCATGGTCCGCACCGAAGTGCGCTGCGGCAAGTGCGGCGGGCATCTCGGCCATGTGTTCCCCGATGGCCCGCCCGAGCAGGGCGGCTTGCGCTATTGCATCAACTCCGCTGCGCTGGTGTTCACCCCGGCGGGCGAATGAGGCGTGCCGCCGCAGCGGGGGATGGCCACGTATCGGCGGTTCACCCGGCGTTACAACTCGCCTATGCATCGCCCGCGCGAAGGTTGCAGCGGGCGCCTGATCGGAACGGATTGAACTGAAGGCCATGTCCAGAAGGGGTGACCGGTTGCAGAACAAGGGCGCGCGCGGCAGTCGCCGGGCCGCAGCGCAGCGCGCAGAGGCGCCCGCGGTGCGCACCAAACTGAACCGTGACGGCAAAGGCAGCGGGGACGGCAAGCCGCCCTCGGGTTTGCGCAAGTGGCTGAAGCGCGCCGTCGTGTGGGGCGGGGCGCTGGCGCTGCTGGGCCTCATCTTCCTCGGCTTTGCAGTCGGCTTTGCGGCCAGTTCGATCCCCACTTACGGCGCGCTCAAGGCGACCCAGCCGGGCCAGACCATCGTGGTGCGCGCGCGCGACGGACGCGAGCTGGTCGAGCTTGGCCCCAGCTTCGGCGAGTGGCTCGACTACGCCGAAATCCCCGACAACATGAAGAACGCGATGATCGCGGTCGAGGACAAGCGCTTCCATTCGCACCTCGGCGTCGATCCGATCCGCCTGACCGGCGCGATCATCGAAGGCTTCACCGGCGACGACCGGATCGGCGGCACCTCGACGATCACCCAGCAGCTGGCGCGCAACCTGTTCCTCAACAACAACCGTTCGCTGGATCGCAAGGCGCGCGAGGCGGTGCTGGCGATGGCGCTCGAATGGAAGTTCTCCAAGGAGGAGATCCTCGAGCTCTATCTCAACAAGGTCTATTTCGGCGGCGGCGCTTATGGGATCGACAGCGCGAGCCGCAAGTTCTTCAGCCACCCGGCCAACGAACTCACTGTCGGCGAGGCCGCGATCATCGCAGGGCTGGTCAAGGCGCCGAGCCGCTACTCGCCCACCGCCGACACCCAGGCCGCGGTCGACCGTGCGCAGGTGGTGCTGCGGCTGATGCGCGAGCAGGGCTATATCTCTGCGGATCAGGCCAATGTCGACATCTCCGAAGTGCAGCTCAAGGAGCAGGCCGGCCAGAACTCGGTGCGCTATTTCACTGACTGGGTGCTGCCGCAGCTCGACATCATCCTGCCCGAAACCTTCGAGCCGATCGAGGTTTGGACCACGCTTGATATCGGGATGCAGCGCGCCGCCACCGCCGCGATCGAAGCCAACACCCCGGGCAATGCGCAGGGCGCGTTGGTCAGCCTTGACCGTGACGGGGCGATCCTCGCGCTGGTCGGCGGCACCGATTACGTCGCCAGCAATTTCAACCGCGCCACCACCGCGATGCGCCAGCCCGGCTCATCGTGGAAGCTGTTCGTCTATCTCGCCGCGCTGGAAGCGGGCTACACGCCTGAGGACATGGTCAAGGACGAGCCGGTGACGATCGACGGCTGGAGCCCGCGCAATTCGTCGGGCCGCAATGTCGGCGAGACCGATCTGCGCACCGCCTTTGCCTATTCGATCAACACCGTCGCGGCCCAGCTCGGCAACGAGGTCGGCTTCGGCACGGTGGCTTCGATGGCCAAGCGGTTCGGGATTTCCTCGGAGGTTTCGACCTTCCCCTCGATGGTGCTCGGTTCCTCCGAAGTGCGATTGATCGAGATGACGCAGGCCTTCGCCGCGATCTCGGCCAAGGGCGCCCGTATCGAGCCCTATGGCATCGCCAAGGTCACCACGGCAGGCGGCGAATTGCTCTACCGCCACGAAGACAAGCGCGAGCGCGCCGTGGTGCCCGATTACGTCGTCGCCGGGATGACCGACCTGTTGCAAGCCGCGGTGCAGACCGGCACCGGCCGCGCGGCGCAGATCGGCCGCCCGGTCGCCGGGAAGACCGGCACCACCACGTCGAACAAGGACGGCTGGTTCATCGGCTTCTCGTCCGGTGTCACCACCGGCGTGTGGATGGGGCGCGATGATGCCAAGGCCGTGCCCGGCCTGCAGGGCGGCCGCGCACCGGCGCAGGCCTTTGCCGCCTTCATGCGCTTTGCCGTGAAAGACCGCCCGGTCGAGGAATTCGAAACCACGGTGGAACTGCCCGAATGGCAGCTTGAGCCCGATGAAGAGGCGATGTTCGGCGAGCCCGAGGATTACTACTTCATCGACGAGCAGGGCAATCTGGTCGAACCGGCGCGGCGCGAGCCGCCTGACAGCCCGTTTGGCACCGATCCGAGTGACCCTGCCGCTGCGAGCGACGAGTTTCTCGAAGAGGCGACCGGCGGCCAGATCCCGCGCCCGCAGCGCGAACCGCGCCGCGCGCCGCAGCCGCAGGCGACACGGCCGCCGCCGGACGAATAGGCAGGCAGGCATAAAAAAAGGGCGCCGGGATCAGCTCCCGGCGCCCTTTTTTGTGGTTGGCCGCGCGGCTTAGCGCAGACGGACCGGGATGAAGGCCGGCGGCTGGGTGCGGCGCTGGATGCGCAGCAGGATCGCCTCGCGCTTCTCGGTCACGGCGGCATTGACCTGCGCCAGCAGCGCCTCGACGGTGGCGACTTCCTGATAATTGGCCGACAGGATGATGTCGCCGCGGCGCAGACCCTTGCGGGCGGCATCCGAGTTGGGATCGACCGCGCCGATCACCACGCCCTTGGTATCGGCCGGGATGCCAAGCGAGCGGGCAATCGCCGCCGACATCGGGAGCACCTGCATACCGAGCTTTTCCTCAATCGTGCCGTCCGAGGTGCCGGGCGCGATCGGCTCTTCGGAATCGGGATCGAAGGTCTGGGTCTGCTGCTGCAGTTCCGCCTCGGTCGGGCGCTTGCCGAGCGTGACGGTGAGCGCCAGCTTCTTGCCTTCGCGCAGCAGTTCCACCGGCACCTGCGCGCCGGGTTCCAGATTGGCGACGAGGTAGGACACGGTCTGTTCGGCGGTAACGTCCTTGCCGTTGACCCTCGTGATGATGTCGCCGGGCTTGACGCCTGCGCGCCCTGCCGGGCTATCGTCCTGCACCGTCTGCACGAATTCGCCGCGGCGCTTTTCGATGCCGAGCGACGCAGCGATGTCCTCGTTGATCGGGGCAAGGCCGACGCCGAGATAGCCGCGCTCGATCTCGCGGCCGGCGCGCAGCTGCTCGACAATCGGAGCGGCGATTTCCGCCGGGATCGCAAAGCCGATGCCGACACTGCCGCCCGAAGGCGAGAAGATCGCGTTGTTGATGCCGATCACATTGCCGCGCATGTCGAACAGCGGGCCGCCCGAATTGCCGCGGTTGATGCTGGCGTCGGTCTGGAGATAGCGGTCATAGGCGCCGCCTTGACCGGTGTTGCGATAGACCGCCGAGATGATCCCGCTGGTCACCGTGCCGCCAAGGCCGAAGGGGTTGCCGATCGCCACCACCCAGTCACCCACGCGCGCCGCGCTCGAATCACCGAACTTGACGAAGGGGAAGGTCGCGTTCGACCGGATCTTGAGCACCGCCAGATCGGACGCGGCATCCGCGCCGACCAGATCGGCCTCGTATTCGGTGCCATCGGGCAAGGTCACCGTGATCGATTCCAGCTTGGCGCGGGTATCGGGCGGCGAGATCACGTGGTTGTTGGTGACGACATAACCGTCAGCCGAAATGATGAAGCCCGAACCCAGAGATTGCGCCTCGCGGGTCTGGGGCTGCGCTTCGCCGCCGCCCTGACGGCGGTTGAACAGCTCGGCAAAGGGCGTGCCGGCGAAGGGATTGTTCTGCACCTCGACCCGCTGGCGGGTGGCGATGTTGACCACTGCGGGGGCGAGCTGTTCGGTCAGATCGGCAAAGCTGGCCGGGGCACCGGCGACCGGCACCACCCGGTCCATCACCGCGCCATCATTCTGGGCGACCTGCGCGCCCAGCGGCGCTCCGGTGATCAGCGAGACGGCCGCGCCGCCCACCAGCAACGCACTCGAGAGTCCATACACATAGCGCACTTTGTTCACGTCCTCTTGATCCTTGTCTTCGAGCTAGGAATGCGTGAGAGCCCCGCCGCGTTCCATCAACCCCGTGTTGTCTTCGCCCGGCAGGCTCCGGATAGGCGCCAGATTGAGCGTTTCAGCCCTGAACGCCAATTGAACGTAGGGGCTGTTCGGCGGGCGTGGTTGACCGCTGGTCGAACGCCCCCCGTCCGGCGACTTATCGCTTGCCCTTGAACTGGCGGAAATATTCGCTGTCATCGGAAAGCACCATCGAACTTTGACCTTCGCCGGCCAGGAAGGTCTGGCGGTAGCTCTGCATGGCACGGTAGAAATCGTAGAACTCTGGGTCCTTGCCATAGGCATCGGCATAGATCCGCGCGGCTTCGGCCGAGGCCGAGGCCTGGATGATCTGCGCATCGCGCTGTCCGGCGGCCCGGATGGTGGCAGCTTCTTCCTGCCGGTCGGTCTCCATCCGGGTGAAGGCGGCATCGAGCGGGCGGCCTTCGGGAAGATCGGCCGCCTTGATCCGCACATCGAGCACTTGCGCGCCGTAATTGCGCGCCTGGGCATCGAGCGTGCGGGTGATGTTGGTCATCGCGGTGCCGCGTTCGGCATTGATCAGCGCCGAGAACGGCCGCCGCCCCAATTCCTGCCGCACCACCGAGGTGAGGATCGGCAAGAGCTGGCTCTCCAGCTGGCGTTCATTGCCTGCCCGCTCGACCAGCTTGACCGGATCGATGATGCGATAACGTGCATAGGCGTCCACCTGCAGGCGCTGCTGATCGTTGGAGAGCACCTGTGTGCGCTCCATATCAAGATCGAGCACCCGGCGGTCGATCATCTGCACCTGTTCGACAAAGGGAATGCGCAGCTGCAGGCCCGCACCGGTCTGGCCGTAAGGCTGATCGGGGCGGAACATGTTGAAGATGCGCACCGGCTGGCCCGTGCGGATCACCACCGCCTGATGGGTTTCCGGCACGATCACCACGCTGGCGAGCAGCACCACGACCAGGCCGATGACGGCAATGATGATCGCCTTGTAGTTCTGGATCACGCTGTTCATCGCCTTACTCCCCCTGCGGCCGGGCAGGCTGCGCCTTCGCGCGCTGCTTGATTTCGGGCAACGGCAGGTAGGGCATCACATTGCCGGATTCGACGATGGTCTTGTCGGTCTTGGACAGGATCTGCTCCATGGTTTCATAATAGAGCCGGCGCCGGGTAACCTCTGGCGCGAGCTTGTATTCCTCGTAGATGTCGTTGAATTCGGACGCATCACCCTGTGCGCGGGCGAGCAACTGTTGGGCCACGGCGCGCGAACGGTTGATCGCGGCATCGGCATCCTGCTGCGCAGACGAAACGTCCTTGAATGCCTCTTCGACCCGCGCGGGCGGATCGACCTTGTTGATTTCGATCCCCTGCACGGAAATCCCCGAGCGATAGGCATCGAGCCGAGCCTGCATGGCGGCGCGCACATCCTGTTCAACTTCGGCCCGGCCCTCGCCTGTCAGCACTTCGTCGAGCTTCTGCCGCGCCACCGCCGCGCGCATCGCCGCTTCGCCGATTTCGAGCAGCGCGTTGCGCGGATCGCCGAGCTGATACTTGTAGAGCGCCAGATCGGAGATGTTCCAGCGGATGAGGTAGGAGAGGTCGACGAGGTTCTGGTCGCCCGTCAGGATCAGCTTTTCGGTGTTGGTGCCGGGCACCTCTTCCAGCCGCACCTGCGTGACGTTTTCCTTCTCGACCATCTGCAACGGCCAGGGCGCGGTGAAGTTGGTGCCGCTATCGAGCGAGTGCGAATATTTGCCGCCGAGCCAGGTGACCACCGCCTGCTCGCCCGGCTGGACGAAGTGGACGCTGGTGACGGCAAACCACACCAGCGCAACGCCGCCGATGATCACCGGCACCCAGCTCTTGCCGCCGGGCCGTTCGGGCAGACGGAAGGTCGGGCCGCCCGAGCCGCCGCCGCCACCTGCGCGGCGCGGGCCTTCAGGGCCGCGGCTCTTGAAGATATCCTCGATGCTGGCCGAGCGCCGCTTGCCGGGTTCGCCCCCGCCGGGCAGCCACGGGTTGCGCGGGCCGCCAGTGCCCTTATCGCCGTCGCCGCCGAGCCCACGCTCGCCGTCCGGGCCATCGCCTGCGCCATCCTCGCCGGGTTCATCACCCTTCCCGGAATTGCCCCAGGGGTTCTTACCAGCCATGGCGAAGCCCTGTGCGGCCAGGCCAAGACGTTTTTTCCAACCGTCCAATCTTTGCATAAGCCCGTTATAGGCACGGCTTGGCGGGAAAAACAGGGGTTGGCTTCGCTAATTTCATGGCTAGGGATGACGCGCAAGGCTGAGGGCACCTTTGGCGCTGCCAAGCCCGGCCAGAACGAGGAAGCATGACAAGCGATCCGGAACAGCGCGCCGCAGACCGCGCGCGACAGGCCAAGCTGATCCGCCGGCACTTGCCAGAGGCGCTCGATGCCCGGGTGCAATCGGCGCGGATTATCTCCGGCCGGGTGGTGATCGTGGCCGAAGCGGGCGATGTCGCCACTGCCGATCGCCCCGCGCTGGAAGCCGAATTCAAGGCCGCGCTGGCGGGGCTGGAAGGTGTCAGCGACATCCGCATCGCGCTCACCGGCGAACGGCGGCGTATCCGCCTGATTGCGGTGGGATC
>JAESGD010000113.1_pt1 | contig 46235 bp, 45 predicted proteins | sample 9269581 | NCBI WGS metagenome assembly JAESGD01 (sample SAMN14515903, study PRJNA621661) | algae metagenome | isolation source: Cyanomargarita calcarea GSE-NOS-MK-12-04C and co-occurring heterotrophs from... | place: USA: Grand Staircase Escalante National Monument, Utah | collected 2007-12-30 | reverse complement strand
GTGCCTTACAACTAAAAACGGGCGACATGAGCGAGGTCGATGAAGATGATTTTGCTTATCCACCTTATTGAATGAAGGAAGAAGGAAGAAGGAAGAAGGAATTCGTAGGTTTACAAGATGTGGATTCAGACAAGGCAGCTTTGCGCTCTATAAGATTAAGAGCGCAAACGTGCCTTACAACTAAAAACGGGCAACATGAGCGAGGTCGGGGTATTAAAAAGGACAGCGAGGATAATTTGTCAATGATCAAAACTCTTAAACTATGGATTGCTAACTGTTGACTGGAAAATTAATCTCTAAACTCTTGACTATTTTATGCAAATTGTAGTTATTGGGGGTGGGGCAGCTGGCACATTTAGCGCGATCGCCGCTGCTAAATACAACCCTAACGCCCATGTTATTTTACTCGAAGCCAGTCAGCAACTATTGGCAAAAGTCCGCGTTTCTGGTGGTGGACGCTGCAATGTCACTCACGCTTGCTTTGAACCATCTGCATTAGTCCAAAATTACCCTAGAGGGGGCAAAGCACTACGGGGAGCTTTCACCCGCTTCCAAGCCAAAGATACCCTCTCTTGGTTTGCTTACCAGGGAGTACAGTTAAAAATTGAAGCTGATGGAAGGATATTCCCGATCACAGATAATTCAGAAACAATTGTGGATTGCCTGACAAACACTGCGAATTTTTTTGGTGTTGAAATTCATACGAGGGCACCAGTCACATCAGTAAAATTGCAGGCAGAGACAGGGGGTTTTGAGATTTTTCTTAAGACGGGAGAAAGTTTAAAATGCGATCGCCTACTTTTGGCGACAGGTAGCAATCCCGCAGGTTATAAAATCGCTCAGGAGTTTGGGCATACAATTGAATCCCCTGTACCCTCCTTATTTACTTTCAACGTCAAAGATGAAAAACTCCGAGAACTAGCAGGTGTCAGCGTCAACCCTGTACGTTTACGCATAACAACCGACAGCAAAACCCAATTAGAACAAACAGGTCCTTTGTTAATTACCCACTGGGGTTTGAGTGGGCCAGCAGTGCTGAAACTTTCTGCTTGGGGTGCAAGAGAATTACACGCAAGTCGCTATCAAGCCACATTATCAATAAATTGGCTGCCCGATTTCAGCCAAGAAGAAGTGCTGCAAAAATTATTAGCTGTCAAAAATGAATGGGCAAGAAAAGCGATCACCTTACATCGTGGTGTTGACTTACCCCACCGTCTCTGGCAATACATCATTTTTGGCATCGGTATTAGTAGAGAAAATCGTTGGGCGGAAATATCAAACAAAACGTTAAATCAGTTGCTCCAACAATTAACGGCTGGGCAATACTTAATTAGCGGCAAAGGAGTTTTTAAAGAAGAATTTGTCACCTGTGGAGGGGTGAAGCTAAAAGAAGTTGATTTTAAGACAATGGAAAGCCGTCTGGTACCAGGACTCTACTTTGCCGGAGAAATTCTGGATATTGATGGTATTACCGGCGGCTTTAACTTCCAGAGTGCTTGGACTACCGGGTATTTAGCAGGGTTAGCAATTGCGAGTTAGGAGTTAGGAGTTAGGAGTTAGGAGTTAGGAGTTATTTTCCCCCTTGTCTCCCTATTTCCGACTCCTCAAATAATTAAAAACGCCACCAAGTTTTTTGTGCGTAACTGAGAATAGCCATTATCACAGCCAGCAGCAACAACAGCCAAATAATTCCACCGGGAATAGAAGTGAGAAAGGGAAGACCAAAGCCTCTAAGTACGTAAACAGCGATCGCCATCCCGAGAAACATCCCGAAAGCTTGCATTAATGTACGATTTAGTTTGGAAGATTGGCTCACTGAATTTCCCTCAAATCTTGTTAAAGCCATTCTAACTGCAACTAAAATCAAACCTCCATCGTATCTTGTACAATTTTGGCAGCCAATTAAGTATTTTTACCAGTAAAATAAAATGTGACAAAAAAGACATGATTTTAATTCGTTTTAGGGAATAATGAACTGAGAAGAACTGTTTCCGGAGAACTTGTATATTTAACTGGAACTAGAATTAATGGTTGGACTGTATCAACGTTGATAGCTTGCGGTTCAAAATCCATGATTTGGATGTGTTGAGGAGTGACTGAAAATATTATGTCTGCGTTTTTTATCTCAAACTCGGTTACCACTGGTTCGGACATGACTTTGAGTCAAGATAAACAAAGCTTGTTGATGCAGGGTGAAATTTTGTTGGAAGTACGACCCTACACAGCTTGGGGTGGTGCTGTCACCGCTTGGATGTATGTACCCCTGGTGCGATCGCATGTCTTTGAACAACTAACAGACTATCCCCGTTGGGTGCAATATTTTCCCAATGTTACTAAAAGCGAAATCATTCAAAGGGGGGAAGTCAAGCGACTGTATCAAGCCGCGCAAAAAGCCTTTCTATTTCTCACAGCCCAAGTGGAAATTTACCTGAACGTAGTGGAAGTAATTGGCCAAAAAATCCAATTTCGTATGGAAAAAGGCAATTTTAACGATTTTAGCGCCGATTTAGAACTCAAAGATTGTGGAAATGGCACTTTATTATCTTACACAGTCCAAGCCACTCCGAATATTCCCATCCCGTCAATTTTGATTCAACAAGCGATGAATTTTGAGTTGCCTGCGAATATGCGTAAAATGCGACAAGTCCTTTGTAAGGGTCAATAACAGCCATGTTACAGGCGTCAGATATTCTCGACTTTTGGTTTGGTCAGCCAAATGAACCGGGTTATGGAAAACCTCAGGAAATTTGGTTTACGAAAAAACCTGAGTTCGATCAACTCATCCGGACTCGGTTTCTTAAAGATTACCTTCATGCTGCGGCAGGACATATGGACGAGTGGGTTGATTTGCCTGAAACCTGCCTCGCACTGATTCTACTATTGGATCAGTTTCCCCGAAATATGTTTCGCGGTACGGACAAAGCCTTCGCGACTGACTGGGAAGCCCTTTCAGCGGCACAACACGCTGTAGGACTAGGCTTTGACCGAGAATTCTTACCTGTACAACGCTGGTTTATCTATTGTCCATTTGAACACAGTGAAAACCTGGAACATCAACGCAAAGCAGTAAGTTTATTTCAGCAACTCAGTAATGACCTTGATAGTGCCAGTGCCATCGATTACGCAATTCGTCACAAAGAAGTAATCGAGCGTTTTGGGCGATTTCCCCATCGGAATGCGGTTTTAGGTAGAATCTCCACTCCTGAAGAGAAGGAGTTTTTAAATCACCCTGGGTCTTCTTTTTAACCAAAAACGCTTTCTCGTGATGAGGAAGCGTCTTTAAGTTTTAAACGTCGTTTTTTAAAGATTTCAGTTATATGCTATGAGTTTTCTAATTTGCACATCCAAATTTAATAAATCTCTTGTGGGGGTGGACCTCTTACCCGCCCTAGTAATGCAAATTAAATGCGCCACAGCCTATCTTTGCGACTGATATCGCGATTATTCCCAAAACTTTTCTTTCTGTACCTCCGCGTTAAAAAAAATATATTATTTCCATAGCAACGGATTCTACCTAATTGCCAAAAGCTTTTACTAAAAGCCAATTGCAACCTGAGATAGCGAACCGTATTCTGAGGAATTTACGGAAGACTCGGTAACGATTGCATCATTTTCAAACCATACTTGGTCTAACTCGCTTTCAGTAAAGTTGTAGCCAAGAGAAGCCGCAAAACTGACAATCTTGGTTTTGTCCCAATTCCAGATACCAAAAAAGCCCCGGCAGCAACACTTATTGTAGTATTGGTCATAAATACCTTGGTCTTTTGTGAGAAGGTCATAAAAAGCTTGAACCTGTTCTAGGGTCATAACATTCCATCTTTGGTTAATGTGATTTTTGGTATCTGCTAAAAACTACATTGACTCACCCGATGATTCCGGGTTGTATTATCCACTATTCAACGGTTTTGATTCACCCAAGGATAAATTCTAAAGACTTAAATAAAAAACAATTGTTTCTTAATTTATTTTCCATGTCAAAACCATCTTGGTAGACCCGCACTACACATCAATAACCTGCCACCAATGCGAGGGGCACGGGCAGGGGGTAGGAGGCATAATGTAATAAGGAACGCGCAGTATTTGTTCATACACCTGCCATTTGGTTGGCGGTTCATCTACTGTCCTTACAGTCTGCCCAAAATCTTCTTTTTCGGTACCGGGGGAAAGTAATTCAACCACTACAAATGGACTGACAACCTCTTGCCAAATTACATAACTTAAGCGTAACTCTCTGCCTTCGTACAATCTAGTATTGCCAACTACTCCAAACCAGTCAGGTCGTTTGTACCAGAGAGGATGAAGACTATCGTAGTAAAGATTTAAATCGCTGCCAACAAAGACTTCATCCATCGGATAAGTGACTGGACGGAAGGTTTCCCGCAACAGTTGGGGTTGAAAGTCATGAAATTCGTCAGGCAAACCTGGTTCCGACCGATCTTCACTCTTGAGATCGTACATCGTCGGGAGGATTTCTTTGGGGGAGTAAGGAGGATCTACTTGTAACATAAGCAGACAAATAACCTACTAATAGCTTAACGAATGGTAGCCGAAGAAGCGCAATCTTTTTACTGTTTCGGTGGAAAAGGTGTGGGACGCAAGACGCAAGGCTGGATCTGATTTCTGAGAATCCAGCCCTGAGTACCATCAGCAAGTTTAACTTGGGCAAAATCACCTTCTTCTTTGATAAACAAAACGCGATCGCCTGTTTTTAATTGTTTCAATTTTTTCGCTTGTGAATCCGGTTGCAGGCTTAAATTTACCGAATTTCCATCATTTGGAAAAATCACCCGGCATAGTTGCACAGAAGGGGATATCGAATTTCGTTCCACACGAGTCGCACCAAAATTCCCAGTCTTAGATAAAACTAAACCACCAACCGTACTCAATACAGCAGCTGCACCCACCCCAATTAACAACAGTAATTTGCTCGAATAAGACCAAAACGGGGAAAGAGTCGGGGGTACATATGAAGCGATATTTTGCTCAAAATTGCTGATTTTGGGTGGTAATACAGTCTTAACTACAGGTTGTTGTCCCATCTGGTCGTTTGTGGCATATTCCCGAGGTGTGTATTCTGTAGGATAGTTCTTGAGAGTGATATCACTGACTTTCAATCTTTGTTGACCCAACCGCAAATTACTACCGATGGCAAGCGGCATTTCTCCGGCTAAAAGCATTTGCCCATCAACAATTGGCGGATTCCTTTGGCGCAGATTTCGCAAATAGAATCTCTTGATCTGGGAATTAAAGAAGATTTCTGCATGCAGCGCTGATACTGTTGCTTCAGATAAAACAATATCGCAAGTTTCTGGATCGCGACCAATACGGACTCCACCAAAGTTGTTGCTTTGTTGCTTCTCCAAAATTGCCCGAGTCACAATCTGTCCCGCTTCTACCCACTCCAATGTTAGTTCGTGTAAGGAAGTAGTCGTAACAGCTTCGATTGGAGGAATGTCATCAGGATTTACCAATTCCCGCAGTGCTACTATTGCCTCACTCGCACTCTGATAACGGTCTTTGAAATGATAGCGGGTCATCTTACTCAGCACAGCATCCAACTCAAGACTGACATCCGTCAGGTTTTGCCACAGTATTTCCCCGGTATTTTGATCGTCTTTAAGTTCACGGGGAGATACTCCGGTTAATGCTTGGATGCCCATCATTCCCACAGCATAAATATCGCTGCTGGGACGGGGTAAGCGTCTGGTATGTTCGCTAGGCATATAACCCGGAGTCCCAATGGCAATTGTGATGTTGTGCTGTGCGGTAGCGATCGCCGTTTGTTTCCTTATCAGCTTAATTGCCCCAAAGTCAATCAAGATTAATCTGCGATCGCTGGTACGTCTAATCAAATTATCCGGTTTAATATCGCGATGAATCACCCCCTGAGTGTGGACAAATTCTAAAATGCTCAATACTTCAATCAGCATTAGAACAATCTGATTTTCCGTCCACTTCTTCCCCGGAGGTAATTCTTTACTCAGGGGATGCCCAAGAATCAATTCTTGGACTAAGTAAAACTCTTGATCTTGTTCAAAATAAGCTAAAAGCCTCGGTATCTGGTCATGATTGCCCAAATACTGCAATGTCTCAGCTTCTTTTTGAAATAACCTCCTAGAACTTTCTAAAACCTCAGGGTCTGTACTAGTAGGTTTGAGATGTTTGAGAACGCATTGAGGTTTTCCAGGAAGGTGGATGTCCTCAACTATATAGGTTTGTCCAAAGCCCCCCTCACCCAATACTTGAAGGACTTTATAATGTCCTGCTAGTAATTGACCTATCATCTTCTGATGGTGTTTGTTAAAAAATTACTGTAACGCTTTCCAATATTGCCATCTAATTTGTTTGCAGTGAACAGAATTATTGAAAAGTTTTCTCTTTCTTTCAGGCAAAAATTGGTTAGCTCTCGTGTTTATCCTAGATACTCGGTTGGTGGTAGAGTATTGTCTTCCATTATGCACTCTCTAAAAATGCTTTGTGGAGTTCAGTTGGTAGACATCAATTAAACGACCCTGCTTAGTAAATGAATAACAAATCCAACCAAGTATTGTTGCCAGTTTGGCAACTTTTTACAAAACTTCATATTAGTTATTAGCTAGGTTTACTGAGTAATCAAGTTAAAAATATGGCAAGCAAATTTTTGCTCTTCAGGTAAAAAAAGCTTGTCACACCTGGTATTAACTGAATTCAATAGTTAGGAAAAGCTGACAATCCTGTATTTTAGATTTCAGACTGTTTCGATAAGCAATCTACTTGTAATTGGCACAGAAAGCAGGGATTTATGTAATTTCAATCCGAACTCAAGTGTAAGTATGAGGCAAATATACTTTATTTTCATGTAGGGAAAATCTCTTTTCAATACGCAATGCCCTTGAAAAAAATATTAATCTCTGACAAGCGAAAAAGTAAGAATAATGACTATTACTTGTGAAGTTACGGTCAATTTAATTTTGTCACTCTCATTGTCTGGCAATGTTGTTCTTAAACAGAAGCATTACCCTCAACGAGTAAAAGACATCGCTTTCAGTTAATTGATAGTCACAAAACTGTGTGTGAAATTAGAATTAAGGCTTTTATAGAGTCAGTTTATTTTCCCGTATCGGGTGACCGTCCACCGTAAGAGCGATCCATAAAAATAAATGCCCAGCCGTGTGCTTAACTGCTCGTGTGTGTCGTTCGCGTTGGCGAAGCCAGTCCCCTTGGGACTTAGCGTGTCGAAGACAGGATCTAAGTGTGACGGCTGGGCATTTATTTCTTGGCAGTATACTAAGCGATCGCTTGCTAGCAAAGCTGCGATGATAAGCAAAGTCCGAGAAATTAATTGTTAAGAGTTTTTCAGAGCGATGCAAAGGCTAAAACTCTTGCTGAGTAAAGCTTGTAAGTATTTTTATGGATTTAAGACTGTTGTTTTATAAAGTCTTTATCTAGAGAAATAAATTTTACGTAAACTTACTGAAATTATACCGATATTAAATAAATAGTCGTGTAATTATTACTACGCGATTCCCTATTGATGTGTAGCCAAATAAATCTGAGCTAATCACCATTATTTTCCTGTCAATAGGTATTTATTCTGTAAGGAGGAATGAATTAATGGCAAATCCGTATGATGATCTGAACAAAGCTGCAATATTGCGTTACCAAGCTGCGTCTTTAGAAGCTGGGGCAAATCAACAGATGACAATTGCTCTCAATGAGTTGCTGGTATATATATACCAGTATGAGCAGGGGCTACAAGTATGCCCACAAATCATTCAATGTATGAATCAAAACCCCTGGTTAAAAAATCACTATAATGACTACTGGGAAAACTGTGCAGGCTAATGCCCTTGGAGAGCATTCCAATTGTGCAAAAATATCTGTCAATCTAACTCTTCAGTTCTCTTAAGTGAGGACTTTAGCTTTTAGACAAAGAGTTACAGTCCTTTGGCTATTGGTGCAAAATTGGGATACTCCCATGCCCTCATGAAGCTACCCTTGTTTTTTCTGACATGGTGGCTTCACACACCAGAATCTATTTACCCGGATTTCTCACCACATCTCTCAAAGCCTTATAAAACCTAGATTTATGCGTTTCGCACTGTACCAAAATTATTACCCAAAAAAAAAGGCTCGAAACATCCTCTGGGTAAAGATTACGAGATAAGCGATCGCATGGCTATTACTGGAGAGTTTTAATCGTTGATTTTAAAACATAGTATAAAATTTCCTTTGCTTTTTCAGTAAGTACATTATTTTGCTCATTTACAATTTTGGGAATCACGTCATTATATATTACTTGCAATACTTCAGATTGAATGGGAAATTGTAGTTGAAATTCAAATCCTTTAAAACTAGGTGGTTCTTTTTCAAGATTGACAAGACTGGTTGCAATATGTGACAGCACGTTGTCAATATCGTTTTCAAGTTGCATAAGCCAATTAAGTTCTTCACTCATCGTTCGTGCATATTGTTTTTGTTGTATATAATATCTAACTCCCTCGTTTCTAATCTGCTGATAATTCCCAATTAACCATTTACCTGCAATTCGGAAAGGCTCTTCAAGCATGTTAGCTTCTTGCCTTTTCTTAGCAGCTTCTTTATATTTCTCATCCCGATTGCGTGCTGCTTCATGTAAATTTGCAATTTTTGAGCGCATTTCTGCTGCTTCATCGATGCGTGAATCCTCAGATACTTTATCATCTGATATCAATCTTTCAGCGGCATTTGTGAGGTCTTCAAGAAGCGGATTGCTAACTAATGAAACTGAGGGGTTGCTGTCTACTAAATTAATTAATTCAGCAATTTTTTGGCGGATTTCGGCTATTTCTTTACGCTTCTCAATTTCCTTTGTTGACAGTATTTTATGTACTAGTCCCAATAGTTTTATTTCCCCAGGCTCTTCATGATTATCGCTTGTATTTATCGTTATATTTTCTTCATCAGAAAGTAGATTATATTCTTGATGTGCTAAACAGAATTTTTTATCATATTTAGCTTCTTTCCAATTTTTTGCTAATTTGATTTGCTCAATATTTAGATTGTTCGCACCACCAAATGCAGCACCATAAATATCTGCATCTTCTAAAATTGTTTTGCATAAATCAGACCCGCGTAGAAATGCCCCACGCAAGTCAGCTTCTTTTAGATTAGCCTGTACTAAAATTGCCTTATTCAGATTGGCTTTACCAAGCTTTGCACTTTGTAAATTGGTAATTTGCTCAATCGAGGACTGGGAATCAATTTCAGGTTCACGCGGTTGAAGGTTCGCACCCTCAAGATTTGCACCCCAGAGATATGCTTCCTGAAGCTTTGCCCCTTGTAATTTGGTATTTTGAAGCTTAGCTTGATAAAGACGTGCTTTCCTAAGATTAGCGCCTTGGAGCAACGCATTTTTTAAATTTGCGCGTTCTAGATTGGCTTTTGGTAAGTTAATTTCGATTAGATCGGCTCCATCGGCATCAAGTCCCCGAAGCAAAACACCTTCTTCATTCAATTCTTCTAATGCCTTTATTCTCGCACCACTTGTCTCTATATCACGAGCGCCGTCAATCAACTGCCATGCTTGAAGCTCAGCTTGTTTTTTGCGATCACCTGCACTCAAAATGTACAAACAGGCTGCCAGAATGACGCTAAAGTTTTGGACTTGTCCCAAAAATTTTGAATTTGTTACTTTGCAAATGATGTAGTTTAACGAAATACTATCCGTACATTGAGCCTTTTCCTGATTATCTGTATTGTTATCCTTTTCTATGTAAGCTGGTTCTAAAAAAGCAGTTGCAACGAATACAGTCAAACTTAGTCCAAGAGCAATTGGAACAGAAAATTTTTTCAGTAACACCCGCCAGACACGCTCTAAATTTATCAAAAGAGATGTAGCTTTAGTCATAGGTAGATAAGACCCAATCTAACTACTGAAAATATTGGGTATTAATACAAAATAGTACATGATTTTCTTGTTACTTTTTTTTCTAAGTAGCCATCATGAACTGCGTACACGTTACAGCTACCTCCCTTAAGGATGTATGTTCCTGTAACCGATCCATCCCTGTGAGGTAGCCGCACATTTTAGGTTGTTAACATCGGAGCCGACAAACGCTGAAAGTCAAGACGCTCATTTTGCACATCCACAAGAATGCTGTCACCGTCGTTGAATTCACCACGCAAAATCCGCTTCGCAATCTGAGTTTCCAACTCTCGCTGAATTGCCCGCTTCAGAGGACGGGCCCCAAATACAGGGTCGTATCCTACTTCTGCCAAAAAGTCAAGAGCGGATTCAGAAAGTTTTAACGACATCTTGCGATCGCTCAATCTTTCTCTTAACCGATTCACCTGTAACTGGACAATATTCCGCAATTCTGATTTTTGCAAAGCGTGGAAGATAATTTGCTCGTCCACCCGGTTGAGGAATTCTGGACGGAAGGTATTGCGCATTGCTTCCATCACCCGACGGCGCATTTCATCATGATGTGCGTCATTCCCAGCTAAATCCAGAATATATTGCGAACCGATATTGCTGGTCATGATGATGATGGTATTTTTGAAGTCCACCGTATGACCTTGGGCATCGGTGACACGTCCATCATCCAAGATTTGCAGGAAGATGTTAAATACATCTGGGTGTGCTTTTTCGATTTCGTCGAACAACAACACCGAATAGGGACGACGGCGAATGGCTTCGGTGAGTTGTCCGCCTTCATCGTATCCCACGTATCCAGGAGGCGCACCGAGGAGGCGAGAAACTGCGTGTTTCTCCATATACTCAGACATATCAATCCGCACCAGCGCTTCCTCAGTGTCGAAGAGATAAGCCGCCAAAGCTTTCGCTAATTCAGTTTTACCTACACCCGTTGGACCGAGGAAAATAAAGCTAGCGATCGGACGGTTGGGATCTGCTAAACCAGCACGGGAACGTTGAATTGCGTCTGCCACTGCAGTTACAGCTTCATGTTGTCCGACGACACGGTGGTGCAGTTCATCTTCCAATTGCAGCAGTTTTTCTTTCTCAGATTCCACCAATTTACTGATGGGAATTCCTGTCCATTTGGAAATAACTTCTGCAATATCAGATTCTGTAACTTCTTCCCGCAGCAAAGATTTTCCCGTCCGTTGTGCTTGGGCTAATTCACTTTCTACTGCTTCTAATTGACGGTGTAACTCTGTTAAATTGCCGTATTTCAACTCAGCAGCCCGGTTGAGGTCGTAATCGCGTTCTGCTTGCTGAATTTCCAAGTTAACCCGTTCAATCTCTTGTTTAACAGACTGAATTTTGGTAATAATCCCCTTTTCAGATTGCCATTGAGTATTGAGAGTTCTTTGTTCTTCCTTTAAATCTGCAAGTTCCTTTTCCAGTCTTTGCAAACGCTCAAAAGAAGCTGCATCGCTTTCTTTTTGTAAAGATAGCCGCTCCATTTCTAGTTGTAGAATCTTGCGGTCAATTTCATCAAGTTCTTCAGGTTTGGAAGTAATTTCCATTTTCAGACGGGCTGCAGCTTCATCCACCAAATCAATCGCTTTATCTGGTAAAAAACGGTCAGAAATATAGCGATTAGACAATATAGCCGCTGCAACTAAAGCACTATCAGAAATCTTCACCCCGTGGTGGTTTTCATAGCGTTCTCTCAATCCCCGCAAGATAGAAATAGTATCTTGTTCGCTTGGCTGGTCTACATAAACCTGCTGAAAGCGTCTTTCTAGGGCGGCATCTTTTTCAATATACTTGCGATATTCATCCAGAGTTGTCGCCCCAATACAGCGCAATTCACCCCGCGCTAACATCGGTTTTAATAAGTTACCAGCATCCATCGCCCCTTGGGTTGCACCCGCACCGACGACAGTGTGAATTTCGTCGATAAATAAAACAAAATTGCCGTTGGATTCGGTAACTTCTTTTAATACTGCCTTCAGACGTTCTTCAAATTCACCCCGGAATTTTGCCCCCGCAATTAAACTACCCATATCTAAGGCAATTAACTTGCGGTCTTTCAAGGATTGAGGCACATCACCCGCAACAATCCGCTGTGCTAAACCTTCAGCGATCGCTGTTTTTCCCACACCAGGTTCCCCAATCAGCACCGGGTTATTTTTAGTCCGACGGGACAAAATTTGGATAGTGCGGCGAATTTCATCATCGCGACCAATCACTGGATCGAGTTTACCTTGACGGGCAGCTTCTGTTAAGTCACGCCCATATTTTTCCAGTGCTTCATATTTGCCTTCTGGATTTTGGTCGGTCACTTTTTGGCTCCCACGAACTTGTTTAATAATATTCTTTAATTTCGCTTCGTTTAATCCAAATTCTTGGAGAAAATTTTTGCCAAAGCGGTCATCTTTAGCATAAGCGAGTAATAAGTGTTCGATAGAGATAAATTCATCCTTAAACTCCTTGCGATACCCTTCTGCTCGATCCAAGAGTGTATCTACGCTGCGTCCCAAATAGATAGAAGTGCTGCTACCAGAGACTTTCGGCTGAGTTTTGATGTATTGTTCAGTTCTATCACGCAGTTTTTGCAGGTTCGCACCAGACTTAGTGAAAATAGCACTCGCAAGTCCATCTTGTTCCAGCAGCGCTTTCATCAGGTGTTCGCTTTCAATCTGCTGTTGATTGTACTGTTTGGCGATATCTTGAGTGTGGGCGATCGCTTCCCACGCTTTTTCGGTAAATTGGTTCGGGTTAGTTGGTTGCATAGGCTGTTTGTGTGAGAAACCGCGGTTCTTGCGCTTTTTAACGTAAATAGAAGAAAAAATAATTCTATATCGTCATTGTAAAAAGATTGAGCAATTAGCACAGATCGGTGTTCACGCATTAATTGAGTGGTATTTCCCCCTAATTTCTCTTGCATCTGTCTGTTGTCTTTGGTGGGTAACCCGGATTTTCTCCCCGTCAGCGTGCCGCAGACGCTTGCTCATGATACCTTTGTAAGTAGTATTTTGAGAGTTAGTGTTATCTACTACAAATAATCTACGTGCTAAATTTACTCATTACGAGTGGTTTTTAAGAATTGCCAATTTATATAGTCAAGAAGGTGATCCCCTATTTTGTTCACTTTATCAACCCAGACTTTAGAGGTTTCCAAAAATGAACTCACAATCGCCACTGCCTAACAATGAAATAGCTAGGCTCAATGCACTTCGGCAGTATCAAATTCTCGACACTGCTCCGGAAAAAGTATTCGATGATTTTACGTTCTTGGCTGCACAAATTTGCGACACCCCAATAGCGCTAATCAGCCTTATGGATGGGAGTCGGCAGTGGTTCAAATCGAAGGTAGGATTGACAGTGAATGAAACTAGCCGGGATGTAGCATTCTGCGCTTATTCGATTTTGCAACAAAAACCATTGGTCGTAAGGAATGCATTGGCAGATCGTAGATTTGCAACAAACCCTTTGGTAACTTCCGATCCTAACATTCGGTTTTATGCTGGCGCACCCCTAATTACATCTGATGGATTTGCGATTGGAACCTTATGCGTTATAGATTTAGTGCCACGGGATTTGAGTCCAGAACAGGTAGAGGGACTACGGGTATTAAGTGACCAAGTGATGGCACAATTTGAGTTGCGGCGTAATGTAATAACTATGTCACGCACCGTCATTCAGCGACAGCAAGCTGCGGCAGAACTCCGCCACCAGCATGAGTTTATTGAGGTGTTGTATCGCCAAGGAGAGGATAAAGCTCGAAGAGGAGATTATCAAGGAGCGATCGCAGACTTTAGCCAGTTCTTACAAATATATCCCAAGGGGATCAAAGCTTACTACAGTCGGGGGCTTGCCCGTCAAAACCTTGGAGATTACAAAGGAGCAATGACAGACTTTGATTTGTACCTAAAATTTAATCCCAATGATGCTGAAGCTCGCAGTAATCGGGGGCTTATGCGTTCTCAACTTGGAGACTATAAGGGAGCAATTGCCGATTACAGCCAAGCTATGAGTATTAATCCTGACTATGCCGTTGCTGACTCAGAGCAAGTTTTTTCTGAGCTTGAAAACAAGCCAGAAGTCAGTGTAAATTATACTCAATCCCTCCAGCTTAATCCCACTAATCCAAAAGTTTATACCGATGTCGAGCTTGAAGACGACAGGGGAGTAATTGAGGATTACACTCAGCCCTTTGGGCTTAATCTCGACCATGCAAAAGCTTATATTAGCCGGGGTAATGCTCGGTATGAAATTGAAGATTATGACGGAGCAATTGAAGATTATACCCAGTCATTACAGCTGAATCCCAACGATGCCGAAGCTTATCTGAGTCGGGCTAATGCTCGTTCTAAGCTTAAAGACTTTAACGGAGCAATTGAAGACTACACCAAGTTTATAGAGTTCAATCCCCATGATGCCAACGCTTATATTAGGAGGGGTAATGCCCGCTCTAAGGCTAAAGATCATAACGGAGCGAGGGAAGATTACAAAAGGGTGTGGTCAAAAAAACTTAGTCAGTTACCTAAGCTACCTAGTGCCAATAACTGATTTTCGCTTCAAAAAAGTTTTGTAATTGTCCCTTGAGAGAAATTGCAAGATGTTATGCCAAAATGCTATTAGTGGTGCGACTCGAAAGATCCCCGACTTCTTAAAAAAGCCGGGGCTCTGACCCTAACAACACGTTAAAATTAAAGTATCAGTGATACTTATTGGTACTTGTTTCGTCGTTGGCTCAAATACTTTGGAGAGGAGTTTGCAAGAGAGATAATTGCGATCCCAGGTCGGATAATGGATGCAAAAAGATGAATGACCCTTACAACTTTGAAGACGAAGACATTGAATCTGACTTTCTTCCTAACAAGCGCATTAGCCAAATGACCTTTGGCGAAAAGTTAGAGCGTTTTAAGCGGTTTTTCGACAGTAGCAGTCGGGCAATGTTACAAGACTGTCTGTTTCGTCTTGTAGAACAAGAAGATGGTACAGCGACATTAGAAATTCTTTGCCCTAATGAACTTGTTCAGCAAAGACTCACCAAAAAAAGACGCAAAATTAACAATACTATCTACACCTGTTGGAGCCATAACTATGTTAAATTCTTTTCCCTGTGTGTAGAGCAAAATGGTAAGTTTTCTTGTCAAAAGTTCAGCGGTGGTGGGTATCCAGTCGATTAATAGGGAGTGGGCAGATGAGAAAAGGAATTAATTGTTCCACTCTTACTTCCTCCTAACCACCAACAACTAAACAAATAAAAAAATGCCTAAAAAACAGAAGTTTCCTTATTTACTCGGTTCAAAGTGGACTGCACAGCAAAAAATCGATGGATGGCGACATTTCCAAGTCGTGAACCGCAAAAATCAGTCTAAGTGGGTTTATGCCGAAATGGTCGCTGCTTGTGACCCTAATGTCCGCTTCTGGCTCAATGCCAAATTATTACAAGATGGTTTCCAGTGGCAAGCTGGCTGGCAATCTTTACAAGAAATGGGGAATCTGGAAGAAGATGCTTCCTGAATCTACCAGACTTGAAAATACGTATACGTATAAAAATGTAACAATTATTGATATTTGGGAAGTCGGCACAATAAATTATCTACTTTAACGAATACCTCCCTTCAAAATCCCGCACCATATTTGTGTGTGGCTATAAGAATAAACCTACTTGCCGAAGCTGTAGGACTTTTAGCCGACGTAGGTGAGGATCTGTATGTTTAGCCCCACTCTTATACGGTTCGGGCAATTTTCTTCTACCAAAATATATCAATAAAATCACAGAACAACTCTTAATCAATATCAATAAGACGAAATCAACGGCTTTGAGCATCAACACTTTTAATGAAAAGTATAGATTTCAAAGCAATTACAGACTTTTGTCTTTTGTAACTATTTTTATAAAAAAAGGTTAATAAATATTATTTTTTATCATTATTGACTTTTTTTAAGGTTTTTTAGCTGATATTTAAATAATTTTTTCTTAAATACGACTTAATTCAGCGGATATCACCATTTTACAGATAACAAGCCCCTTTCCTTTATGTTCGAGTTATACAATAATGACACTCAAGACCTCACGCGGAGCCTAACAACGGCTAGGTGCAGGCAAGTGTTAGAGCGAGTTTGACAAAAAACGATAAGAGGCAAACAACAGTGAAATTAGCAGTTTACGGAAAAGGTGGAATCGGTAAATCCACAACCAGCTGTAATATCTCCGTCGCCCTAGCCAAACGCGGCAAAAAAGTACTCCAAATTGGGTGCGATCCTAAACACGACAGCACCTTCACCCTTACCGGGTTCTTGATTCCGACAATTATCGACACCCTCCAAGAAAAGGACTACCACTACGAAGATGTCTGGCCTGAGGATGTAATCTACAAAGGATATGGCGGTGTCGATTGCGTAGAAGCTGGTGGTCCGCCTGCGGGTGCTGGATGTGGCGGTTACGTAGTTGGCGAAACCGTGAAATTACTGAAGGAACTCAACGCCTTTGATGAGTACGATGTCATATTGTTTGACGTACTTGGTGACGTTGTTTGTGGCGGTTTTGCAGCACCTCTCAACTATGCAGACTACTGCATGATTGTTACTGACAACGGCTTTGATGCCTTATTTGCAGCCAACCGAATTGCCGCTTCTGTACGCGAAAAAGCACGGACTCACCCACTGCGTTTAGCTGGATTGATTGGCAATCGGACCTCTAAGCGGGACTTGATTGACAAATACATAGAATCAGTACCAATGCCCGTACTCGAAGTTTTACCACTAATTGAAGATATTCGGGTTTCCCGCGTTAAGGGTAAGACTTTGTTTGAAATGGCAGAACAAGATCCTTCACTAAACTACGTTTGCGACTATTATCTCAACATCGCCGACCAAATTCTCTCACGTCCAGAAGGTGTAGTACCGAACGACACCCCAGACAGAGAATTATTTTCTTTATTGTCTGATTTTTACTTAAATCCGGGTAAACCCCCAGTTACTAATCCGGAAGAGCAACTAGACTTGATGATTGTATAAATCATCTAGTTTCTCAGGATGGGGGACAATATGGCATTCTTTTACAGCTTCACAGATTCTTTAAAGCACAAGTGGTTGCAATTCTTTCAGGTAAATCGCGACTGGATTATGCTGCATATGCAGGTTGAATCAGTCTACACGCCCGATGGTGGCAAGCGACCGCCTTCTTACCTCATCCTGGGAGTTGTCAACGCCCTGGAGCCAAAACTAGCGCAGTTGATGTTACCTTTTTCCAAACTGAATCCCGACGCTGATACCTTGGTTGAAGTGCTGGATTTACATTTCGACCCAGATATTGCTCTAGGTAATTCTGCTTACCCTAAAGTACATTCAGAGGATCGTGCAGAGGAGTCCGCGACTCTAATGGGAGAAAAAACCCATGAAGAAGCCACGATGCATCAAGAAATCAATGGCTTTGGGAATGAAGATAACGCTGACCAGATGGCAGCAGAAAGCCTCATGGTAGCCGATGCGGTGCAACACGAGACGATCCAAATGCCCGTTAACAAAGGCTATGAAGGTGATTTTCACCACACACCCAGCCCAGAATCAGATAATGAGTTTGGCGAGATTTCCTTCGATGAATTGAAGGATATGGACATGAATGCCACTTCCGCAAGCGATTTCGGCTCATCAGAAGAAGATGCCTTTCGCATTGTTGATGATGTCTGGGGTGAAGAGGGAACCGCCAAAAATGGTGGAGTAGATAACGAAATCTTTTTAGGGGGAGAGCTGTCAGCAAATGCATTTGATGACACTGAGATTGCTCGTCTCTTCCCCAACAATTAATTTAGTTAGGAGTTAAATGTTAAGAGTTAGGAGTTCGGAGTTCGGAGTTAGGAATAAGAATTCATAACTTACACCGCCTATGTAACTTTATTATTCCACCTTTTCAAAGGGTGCCAAGAGAAAGTTTTACAACTCACAACTCATAACTCTTAACAACTCCTAACTTTAAAAAACACGGGGAGAAAACCAAAATGACTGCTGTTGAACCACAAGCTTTAAATTTTGAATGTGAAACTGGTAATTACCACACCTTCTGCCCAATTAGCTGCGTGGCATGGTTATATCAAAAGATTGAAGATAGCTTTTTTTTGGTAATTGGTACAAAGACTTGTGGCTACTTCTTACAAAACGCGATGGGGGTAATGATTTTTGCTGAACCCCGTTACGCAATGGCTGAGTTGGAAGAGGGTGATATTTCCGCTCAACTAAATGATTATGAAGAGTTGAAGCGGTTGTGTACGCAAATTAAACGCGATCGCAATCCTAGTGTGATTGTCTGGATTGGCACTTGCACCACGGAAATCATCAAGATGGACTTAGAAGGCTTGGCACCCAAGCTAGAAGGTGAAATTGGTATCCCCATCGTTGTAGCTCGCGCTAACGGCTTAGATTACGCTTTCACTCAAGGAGAAGACACCGTATTAGCTGCAATGGCTGCACGTTGTCCCGATAAATCTCCTGTGGCAGAAGCAGATAAAAGCGAGCGCAACGCAATTTCTAAATTACTCAACTTCGGTAAGAAGAAAGAAGAAGTAGCTGCATCTGAGTCTGAGTACGTAGACCATCCACCTTTGGTTCTGTTTGGTTCTCTCCCCGACCCTGTAGTTACTCAGTTAACTATAGAATTGAAGAAGCAAGGTATAAAAGTTTCTGGTTGGCTACCTGCGAAGCGCTTTACAGAATTACCAGTCTTGGAAGAAGGGTATTATGTTTCTGGTGTCAACCCCTTTCTCAGCCGGACTGCAACAACTTTGATGCGACGTCGTAAGTGTAAGTTAATTGGCGCACCGTTCCCAATTGGTCCCGATGGTACCCGCGCTTGGATTGAGAAAATCTGTTCCGTGTTTGGGATTACACCGCGAGGGTTGGATGAGCGGGAAGCCCTAATTTGGGAAGGTTTGGAAGACTACGTGAAGATTATTCGCGGGAAGTCTGTATTTTTCATGGGTGATAACTTGCTGGAAATCTCATTGGCGCGGTTCTTGGTGCGCTGCGGGATGACTGTGCAGGAAATTGGTATTCCCTACATGGATAAGCGTTATCAAGCGGCTGAATTGGCCTTGCTGGAGAAGACTTGTAATGAAATGGGTTCGCCATTACCGACGATTGTGGAGAAGCCGGATAATTACAATCAGTTACAGCGGATTAATGAGTTGCACCCAGATTTGGTGATTACTGGCATGGCCCATGCAAACCCCTTGGAAGCGCGAGGGATTAATACTAAGTGGTCTGTAGAGTTCACTTTTGCTCAGATTCACGGCTTTGGAAATGCACGAGATATTTTGGAATTGGTGACTCGTCCGTTGCGTCGCAATAATAGTTTGAAGGATTTGGGTTGGGATAAGTTGGTGAGGGAAGACGCTAAGGTTTAGGAACCATACCCTCTGCCCTTCCACGAGATAGCGGAGAGAGTAAGGAAATAATTTTGTAGGGTGCGTTACGCTTTCAGCTAACGCACCTTCTTTATTATTCTAATTTTATCGCTTCTAAAACCAGACTGAATGGTGAATGTTGACCTCCTGTACTTCTTTTCATCGTTCTTTTGTGAATTGCTAATAATTCAAATAATTTGGGTGAATAATCCTTTTCTCCAAGTTTTTCCCCCCGTATATAACCCTTGACATCACCAGATTTACATTCAGGTTCTTTATAAACAGACTCCTCAATGCCTTCTGTCATATATTCATCTGTAACTTGTACAGCTGTTTCTAATAATTCATTACAAGCTAAATTTCCCTCGGAGTTGAAAATTCCCTCAGAGTTGAAAAGCTTCAAGAAAGATTTGGTAACATTTGTATTTGTTTGTTTAATTCCAGCATCAATCATCACAGCTTTAAGTAGCTCTATTACAACCATATAAAACATAAAGCGAGTAAATCGTCGAGTTTGCCTATGTTTTTGACCAAATTCATATTTCTCATTTGCCTTTTTTTGTAGCAAATAAGCGGCATACAAATCATCAACTCCAATTTGATCATTCATTTCTTTAAATACTGACCCTTTAGGCAAAAATGCTTGACTTGTGCCGAAGGCTATTCCGGCTTTTCCAAGCCAGCCCGCACCATACACTTTTAGCAAATCAAAAGCATTTGCCCAATTTTTAAACTGATGATTTGTAGGATTTTGTTTTTGCAATCCTTTTTGAGAGTCCCAACCGCCACGTTGTATTTCTAGGAACAAATTATATTTATCTTTTATCTGTTCTTGCCATGTCTGAAAGTCTTGTGTTAAGGCAATAAAGTCTTTTTCACTGACAGCATTTTGACTATTGGTATACCGTGTAATTAGAGTTAAAAGGTCTTGACCATCAGAACCAACCTTAACAATCTTGACAAGAACTACCCCTTTATCAAGTTTCTCTTTCCATTCTTTAAGTTTAGAGTTTGAACCAGTTCCACCTGATTCCAGCTTGCTTTTTAATACATTCCAAATTGTTTTTGTTGTTTGACAGCCGTTGACTACATAGGGTTCAACTAAATCAAAACCTCTATTTGCTTTATCAAAATTATTAACGACTATAGTTACCCCATTATTGAACAAACCAAAATTTTCTGGTTCTTGTTCAAGTGTATCTTTTATCGCTTTATTAACCTTGCGCCGTGTTCCTAAAAAACGGCGAACGTTTTTTTCATATAGTTGATCTAGGTCGCTCGTTTGGTCACGATATTCTTTCATAAACTTATATAATTCTATAAGTTTCACTGCACCAACAAGCAACTTATCTCCCTTGGCATCAGGAGCATTGAGTGGAATATTGATACGGATAACGTGCTTTTTTGGTATTGGCTGGCGCTGGTGAATAGTTGCTATTGATATTGCTTCAACATCAAAAATTTCACCTAAGCGGTTTGCACCAAATGCTCGTATATCATCCAGCACCCGCTTTTCTTGCTCGTTCAAGGGTTCTTGAGTAGCAAAAACAATTACTAATTTGTCACGTTCAGAAGCTTGCTCTCTAAAGTTAAGTAAGCGTTCTAACAAATCTTGAGCTAGAGAAGAGAGATTGTTCCGTTTACCATCAAGCGTATCAATAATTTTTTGAGCTTCGATCAAAAGAGTTGCAAGACCAGTGAAAGCTTTACCGTATTTACTTTGTACTAGGTACCAAGTATCTCCCTCTTCAGTACCTTCATCTACAATACTTTGACTTCTATTAAGATAGGCAACATCAATTCCTCCATCCCCGGCTCCATCGCAATACACAATATCATCAGAAGATTCATCTACATCAAGCCAATGAGCAATCAACTTTCTGGAAAAACGGTTTCCAAGTTCTACCGTCGAGGGATTCCCCTGAATAATTTCTTCTAGCCATTCATTACGAAATGCTTCAAAATCAATAGATTGGCTCATGTAGTTTCTTGTATTAGTACTTGAATGTATAATGCATTTTTTTATACTTGTCAAGTTGTATGAAATCTGACTCAATATTTGCCACTTACCTGAAATTTAGTCACAAAACTTAGTTTATAAAGCACAGTATGCGAGCGCATTTAAAAATAGTTTATAAGTAAAAATACTATAAATTAATATTATCGAGTCATGAAAAATATCATATTTTATGGGTAACTCGTTGTAACTTGTCTTAGCCACTGCAACTGACTCGTAGCAACTTCACCGCTACAATAAGAGATAAAAAGCTAAGTTAATAACCTATGGCTGAAATTGTGACCCTTCAAATTCCTGATATGTTAGCACAAAGAGTAAAGGAAATAGCTGCTTTCACACATCGGCGATTTGAAGATGTATTAGTAGAATTTATTGACCGCGCTATTACCGAACTACCTGTTGAGTCACTACCTAATGAGCAGGTTTTAGCTTTGTGCGATATCCAAATGGAAACTGAACAACAAGAAGTTTTTAGTGACCTGTTAGCACGTAACCAAGAGGGAGAACTTAACGAAGTAGAAATTAAAAAATTAGATGAACTAATGCAAGTTTACCGACGTGGCTTAGTACGTAAAGCGAGAGCTTTAAAAGTAGCTGTTGAACGTGGTATAAAACCCGCTCTAATCTAACAGCTATGGCTCGCCCTTATATTCCAGTAGAAATAGACCGTCGTGTCCGCAATTCTGCTCGAAACCGATGCGGTTATTGTTTGAGTCCTCAGCATTTAGTGATGGCACGTTTGGAAATTGAACATATTATTCCTATATCTAAAGGTGGTAGCAATGATGAATCTAACTTATGGCTAGGTTGCCCACTATGCAATGGCTATAAAAGTGATAAAACTACAGGAATTGATCCAGAAACTGAGGATATAGTAAAACTTTTTAACCCTCGTACCCAAGTTTGGTCTGAACATTTTTGCTGGACTGAAGATGGTTTGCGTATTGTTGGTAAAACACCGACTGGTCGTGCAACAGTTGTAGTCTTACATTTGAGCAGCGATGCAGATGCGCTCGAAGTTCGCAGTTATTGGGTACTTGCTGGTTGGCATCCTCCGCAAGACTGATTAATTTATAACTGCAAAATTTATAACGACGCAAAGAGAAGAGAGGGGAGAGGGCGATCGCCTAAAAGTTCTATCAGTCAAATCAAGTTACAATAGGGTAGCTAAAGCTCGTTTTCTCAAAGTCGAGAATAAATAAAAAATATGCTAAATGGGATTAAACAAAAGGCTATTGTTGGGAAGGATGGCAAAATTGAATTGTTGGTAACCGAGTTACCAGAAGGAGCAGTAGTAGAAGTCATAGTTCTAATTGAGCCACAAATTGAAGATGAAACTACTTACTTACTAAAATCAGAAGCTAACAAAAAACATTTGCTCAAAGCTTTAGAAAATGTAAAGCAGAAAAACTTAATTTATGTCGATCTAGATGAGTATGAAAAAGGTAGCGTTTGAATTAGAAGCCTTTGAACAACTAGGTCTGTGGGCAACACAAGACAAGAAAGTTTTCAAAAAAATATTGGAATTGATTAAAGATATACAAAGAGAACCTTTTTCGGGTATAGGCAAACCGGAGCCATTGAAATACGAATTACAAGGTTACTGGTCAAGGCGGATTAGCGATGAACATAGATTAATTTATAAAGTGGAAGAAGATTTATTAACTATTTTATCTTGTAAATACCATTACGATTAATTTCTTAACGGCAAAATTTATGAGTACAACCCCATCACAAAATGAAAGCCGTGAAATGCTGAAATGGCTGAATCGCAACCGCCAAATGTTATTAGATTCATATAAAAATCAATATGTTGCCTACAACGCTAATGGCTTAATTGCTCATAGCGATAACTTGCGTCAAGTTTTGGAATTAGCAGAAGCTTCAGGAGAGACTTTTGCAATTTACTTAGTTCCACGACGCACTGCTTCTATCCAGATTTTACAAATTCGCTTTCGTGCAGTAGCCCGTCATGATTGGCAACCAAATTATTATGTGAAGCTAAAGCATAGAGATATAAATATTAATACAACAATGTTAGTAGATTCTGGTGCAGAACTTAGTTTAATTTCATTAAAAGTTGGTCAAGATTTAGGATATGCTTTAGCCGATGCAGAATCAACTTTATTAGCAGAAACTATTGGCGGAAGAGTTGAGTACGTTTTACGGAATATTGAAATGACAATTGATGGACATACTTTTATTGCTCCTGTAGCATGGTTACAAACCGATACAGGAGGAGAACAATTACTACTTGGGCGAGAAATTGTATTTGATAAGTTTAATATTGAGTTTCGGCAAGCTGAGGAACAAATTATTTTTACTTGGCGTGAAGATTTGAATTCATAAAGTCTCACTAAAAAAAATAATGCAGAGAATAAACTCTAACTCTGCAAAGACTGACAGATATCAAATATTATTAACTTCATTTATGAGCCTTAATCATTATTTCCTTATCCAAAATCGCTAAAAAATTTGACACCTCCGGTACAACTACTTCACTCAAACTTAACTCCTTCACTGCAGCATCAAAAGTTTTCCCTTGCAGCATATGATAACCAATTTCTAACAATTGCTCCCAACTAATATCGCTCAAGACATAAGCTTTAACAAGAGCATTCAGTAAATTTTGATATTTATTCCCCTCAGCTTCAGTCATCATAGTATGGGGAATCTCAAAAAATTTCTCAAACCGATAATACCAAGATTTCGATTGCTTTTTCATCAAAGACTCAAAGAAAGCCTTTAAATCCTCTGGATCGATAGCCTTGTCATTTTCACTAGAAATCACCAACATCGGCGCTGTTGGATAGTATCTTACTCGCTCCACAATCTCTTGACCCATATCTAAAAATAGCCGCAATGCAGGCATCTTAAATCCACCATAGCCAATAGTATCGGTATCAGGTTTACCGTCCCAATCATAATAAATGGGGAGAATTTCAACGAATAAGTCGAGGATTGTATTGTAGCTGCTGAGGTAGGGTGAAAATAGTAGTGCTTTGTTAATTTCTTGGGAACATTCAAGCGCTAACCAAGCAGCCAAAGTACCTCCACCAGATAACCCGCCGACTACTATCTCATTTCCTAAACTTTGTGCAACTTTTAACCACGAAAGCGCAAATTCCTGATATACTTCACGTTCTGTTGGCAGGGGAGGCGGGTTCTTACTATTCCATTTTCCCGCAATTCCATGACCGGGTAGCAACGGAATTAAAACGTTGTAGCCTGCTTCAAACAAAATTTTAGAGATAGGTTCAAACTGGTAAGGAGCGGCAGTAAATCCGTGGAAGAAAAGGCAAACCTTAGCAGTGGGTTGCGGGTGAAAAAAGAATTTTGAGCGGCAAGCCTCATTTTTGAGTGGCAAAGTTTTCTCTAGAGCTTCGGTTTGCTCAATGATGGCTGCTATTGTACTGGAATAATTAGACATATTAATAAATGATGAACTCTTAAATATTTATTAACAATTACATTCAATTATCATCGTTTTTGCGACAATTGTCCCCAAGTTAAGAAAAGTCTACTTTGAATGAAGGAAGAAGGAAGGAGGTTTGTATATGTGGACTTGGACTCTAACTCAAAACGAAAGAGCCTGCGGGAGGTCGAGGTATTAAACCCCCCTCTCCCCTTCTGGTCTTCCCCCTCCCCTAGGAGAGTAAACTAAGTCTGGTAGCATCCGGCGATGGAAAAAAAGCAAAAACCGGGAAGATTTTTTAAGGAGTGAGTCGAATTATCAGTGAAATAGCTATACTCCAAAGTAATACTCTCACTGTTATATTGAAAATTTTTGGGGCTGGATTTATGACATCCTATGCAACTTCCTCTGCCAAAGCGGAAATGAGCGAACTTCGACGGTTAAAAAACTTACTACCACCGGAGTTGCAGAGTTGGGTCACGGTTGAAGGTACGACTGAGGTCAATCCACCCCTGGTCCGCTGCGAAGAAATTGGTAAAGACCAAGTGGAAATTCAAATTGACTTGGTGAAATGGGATGCTCTGGCAATGGATCAGCGCAATTTGCTGTTTTGGCACGAAGTCGCTCGGGTTCAAAATGACACTATTCCCAAAGATGGTTGGGAAATGGCAGCACTGGCTATTGGTTTAGGCGGTGCTGTGGGTGAATTATGGGTACAAGATGGATTGCTGTTGGTATTAGCTATGGCTCTGTGCGGTGTCTCAGGCTGGCGCTTGTATCAAAAAAATAATGGTGAAAAGCAGGTAAAAGAATTGACCAGCGCTGATGAAAAAGCGATCGCCCTCGCAACTCGTTTTGGTTACAGTCTACCCAATGCTTATAAAAGTCTCGGTAGCGCTCTCAAAACTCTGATTGAAACTACTCCCAGCAAACGTCAGCGTTCTAAATACGAAGCCCGTCTGTCTGCCCTCAAGCGCGGCGCTAACAAAGCGAAAGGCAAATCTAAGTCTTTGGATGATAACGATTATTAGGATTCAAGACAAGGGGGATAAGGGGAGGCAGGGGGAGCAGGGAGCAGGGAGCAGGGAAGACAAGGAGGAGAAAATTTATCTCCTCACTCCTAACTCCCAATTCCCAACTCCCGACTCCCAACTTCTAACTCCTAACCACTAACTCCTAACTCCTAACTCCTAACTCCTAACTCCTCACTCCTTACAGCTGATTCAACATCTTATGGGTCTGTGGCACTACACGGACGTTCTTGATATATTGCTTCATCAAAGCTTGCCAATTCAAAACTTGTTCGGGTGTTGGGGCAAGCACAGGCATTTCGCTGAATTGTTCAGATACTGCTAAAGGTGTCACAGGTTGTAAGTAAACTGCAATAATCGGATTTACTGCCGCTACCAATTGGGCTGCACGCTCCAACTCAGCCAAATCAGTATTTTTTGAAACAATTATTTTTATAAAAACTTCGACTCGTGCTAAGTGACAGAGTTTGAGAAATTTCTCATGTTCTTGCCAACGATTTTCCCCGCTGACGCTATGTAGTTTAAAATCCATACCTACAGAATCTAAGTATGGCAAAATCTGAGTTAGTTGGTCTGGGCGATGTCCACCTGTCTCTAAATATACAGGGAGTCCGGTAAGGGATCGCACTTGGGGTAAAAATTCCGTTAAGAATGGGGTATGAAGCAGCGGTTCACCCCCTGTCAAGCTAATGCTATCGTGTAAGCAAGGTAGATTTTGTAGCTGAACCCATTCGAGTAATATAGGTAGGGGAACGGGATTGGGGTGAATTTCAAAATCGCGCAATCCCGGCGATCGCTCTATCCTACAAGTCTCGGGTGCATTCCAAGTATGACTGCTGTCGCAAAAATGGCAGCGCAAGTCACATAGAGCAAAACGAACAAAAATTTGACGTGTTCCCACATTGAGTCCTTCCCCTTGAATGGCGGAAAAGACCTCGACCAGGCGTGCGGTAGGTGTCACAGTAGTTTTAACAGTCATTTGATGATATTTGGTGTATCCGCTTTCTTGTGCACAACAGCAAGATGTTTTTCAACTCTATAAGTATGAAGTATTCAAGTATGAAGTATGAATTTTTGATGAATGCGAGCATCGCAGTTTTCTCCAAACTCGGGCATTCTTTATACTTCATTCAAGACACTTCAAACTTACGCTCATGCTTCTTGTTCTATTGTGAATCTTCGCAAGCGAACGCTATATCTCGACCCAAGCAAAAGTGCGAAAGCGTTCTGATTTCTTATGATTAACATGAGATTAGATTATTCGCTTGGACAGAATAATGTTTGGCAGATGACGTTTACGAGGCAAAAAAGTGCAAATTTCCATGACTAGCCAACCCACAGAGGCAGATTTTCCGGTGACGTTCCTTAACGACACGGCAATAATTCAGGTTCCGGTGCGGTTAAGCGTACTAGAGGCTGTAGCCTTTAAGGACACTTGTGAAGACTTCATCAAGGCAACTGTACCTCCCAAACAAATTATTATTGACTTTCATCAAACTACTTTTTTAGATAGTAGCGGTTTGGGTGCCTTGGTAAGTAATTTTAAAATCGCTCAGGAAAAGGGCATAGAATTAATCCTGCGGAATGTTACCCCAGGGGTGATGGCAGTCCTCAATCTCACAGGGCTTGATAAAGTTTTTACTATAGAGTCTAGTGCCACACCACAACCCTCAAGCCGCGAACTTGAAGAACAGCTACCCACAACTCATCCCTCTGTACGTTCCTGGATGAAAAGGTTCATAGATGTGATTGGGGCACTAGTCGGTTTGGCGATCGCCGGAATTTTATTTATTCCCATTGTCATTGCCATTAAAATTGACGATCCCGGTCCGATTTTCTTTTGTCAAACTCGTTGTGGATGGATGGGGAAGCGCTTCCGAATTTGGAAATTCCGCTCAATGTGTGTGGATGCTGAAGCGAAAAAAGCCGAGTTGGAAAAACAAAACCAAGTTGACCGGGGCATTTTCAAAATCAAAAACGATCCCCGGATTACGCGCTTCGGGCGTTTTTTACGGAAAAGCAGCCTTGATGAACTGCCTCAGTTTTGGAATGTTCTGAAAGGAGAAATGAGTTTAGTCGGTACCAGACCACCCACACCGGATGAAGTAGAACGCTACGAAGTACCTGAGTGGCAACGTTTGGATGTCAAACCAGGTATGACTGGTGAATGGCAGGTTAATGGACGCTCTAGTATAGAAGCTTTTGAAGATGTGATTCGCCTGGATTTACAGTATCAAAAGAATTGGAACTTGCTATATGATTTAAAGTTGATCTTAAAAACAATCGCGATCGTATTTAACAGAAATAGCGGTGCTGCATAATCAATTACCTTAATTCATAAACAACATCATCAAAGAGGACAAGCACAAGGCTTAAATTAAGACCTTTTTTGTTCTCTTTTTTGTTTATATATTATTAAACGTAATATCCCAATTAGCAATCCGATCACGGATTTTAAAGGATTAGTCGGATTCCACTCCAAGAATAATTAATTTTTAGATTCTCTGTGAAATCCTTTAATCCCTTTAATCCGCGATCGGATTTTAAAGGATTAGTCGAATTCCACTCCAAGAATAATTAATTTTTAGATTCTCTGTGAAATCCTTTAATCCCTTTAATCCGCGATCGGATTTTAAAGGATTAGTCGAATTCCACTCCAAGAATAATTAATTTTTAGATTCTCTGTGAAATCCTTTAATCCCTTTAATCCGCGATCGTGCCTTGGACGAAGAATCTATTGCAAAATCACTACAACTCTACGGTTTATACCTACGTATAAGCACTCGATAGGAACAAAATCTAAATTATTTTTAAGTAACAAAAATATCATCGTAGCCCTAGGTTCTCATATCAAATTTTACTCAATCTTCAATGAAAAAGAACTGACATCAAGAGATTCTACAAGGAAAATAAAAATATCAGCACTTCCTGCAAAGGGACAATGTTGAAGAAAAATGCTCAGTTAAAATAAAAAAAGCCAGGGCTATTCTGACTAATTTGTTATGCGGATTTTAATTTACTCCTACAACTATCATCCAGAACCAATTGGTATAGCTCCTCTGATGACTGAATTAGCAGAGGGACTAGTAAAACGCGGACACGAAGTGCGTGTAGTTACTGCTATGCCTAATTACCCCGAACGTCAAATTTACAAGGAATATCGCGGTAAATGGTACGTCAATGAATATAAAAATGGCGTAAAAATTCAACGCAGTTATGTGTGGATTCGTCCAGAGCCAAATCTCATAGACAGATTATTGTTAGATGCTAGCTTCGTTATTACAAGCTTTTTACCTGCTCTCATCGGCTTTAGTCCAGATGTAATTCTTTCAACCGCGCCATCTTTGCCAGTTTGTATTCCAACTACAGTTTTAGCATTGCTGCACAATTGTCCTGTAGTGTTAAACCTGCAAGATATATTACCAGATGCAGCGGTTCACGTTGGCCTGTTGAAAAATAAATTTGTCATCCGTTTATTTTCAGCTTTGGAAAAATTTGCTTACTATACTGCCACGAAAATTAGCGTTATTGCTGATGGATTTGTGGAGAATTTGCTGGCTAAAGGGGTAAATCCTGACAAAATTGTCCAAATTCCTAACTGGGTTGATGTCAATTTTATCCGTCATGAAGCAAAAGAAAACAATGCTTTCCGCGCTACTCATAACTTAGATGGCAAATTTGTAGTCTCTTACTCAGGTAATATCGCTCTGACACAAGGTTTAGAAACAGTCATCAAAGCTGCTGCTCTATTGCGAGATACCCCTGATATTGTTTTTATGATTGTGGGAGAAGCTTCATGTTTGCAACGACTGCAACAAGAGTGTCAAGAATACGGTGCGGATAATGTTTTGCTGCTGCCGTTTCAACCCCGTGAAAAGTTACCTGTGATGTTGGCTGCTGCGGATGTTGGCTTAGTGGTACAAAAGAAAAACGTGATCTCTTTCAATATGCCATCAAAAATTCAAGTGCTACTTGCTAGCGGTCGGGCGATTGTGGCATCCGTACCTGACAATGGTACAGCGGCAAGGGCCATCAAACAAAGTGGCGGCGGCGTTGTTGTTCCTCCAGAAGACGCACAAGCACTAGCTGATTCGATTTTAGAACTCTACAAACAACCAGAAAAAGTCAAAACTCTCGGTTATAACAGCCGGAAATTTGCCGTAGAACAATATTCCTTTGAGCAAGCCTTGAATCATTATGAATCTTTGTTCTGCTCTATAACCGCAGATAATCCAGTCCCTTCGTCAGCAGTTGTGTCGAAGCAGCAAGTCTAAATATCGATTGTTCATTTAGGCTTTTAATTGGGAGTTGGAAATTATCGTATCTACCATTGCCAAGAAAAATTCACTCCAACTCCGTTAAAATAGGAATATAAATTCATCCTTGCCCCCCATTATGCTATTTTTTTGCGGGTATTTCCCGCGATAGTAACAAAGCAAGCATGATTATTCAAATCGGGTGCATAGCCTTCATGCGCAAACAAGTCTTAACCTGGTTATCAGAAAATGTCCCACCTGAGCGAGTAAATCACATCATCAGGGTCGAGCAGATGGCTGACTCGTTAGCATTGCATTACAACTTAGATCGAGAAAAAGCCGCTCAAGCTGGATTGATGCACGATTTAGCAAAATATTTTAAGCCGCAAAAACTTTTAGAGATGGCACGGGTTCGGGGATTGGAGATAGACGAGGTGATGATAGATACTCCTCATCTGTTACATGCCGATGTTAGTGCCATTGTTGCGAGCGTTGAATTTGGCGTCAAGGATGAAGAAGTATTACAAGCGATCGCCAATCACACTTTGGGTAGACCAGGTATGGGTATGCTCAGTTGTATCGTATTCTTAGCAGATAGTCTAGAACCAGGGCGCGGCGATACCCCAGAATTACAAGCTTTACGACAACTTAGCAGTGAAAATATTGATCGGGCTGTTTGGTTAACTTGCGATTATTCCCTAAAATCCTTGCTGAAAAAACATTGCATGATTCATCCCCGCGTTATTGCCACCCGCAATTGGTTCCTTATGCGATGGAAATCTAAGCAGCCTGTTGTGCAAACAACCGCATAGACCCCCGTTTTTTTGTTAGTATTCAAGAAAACCAATTCACGCAGTTGCATTCCGTTTGTTAGCTTGTGAGTAATTGTGAAAAGTTGTTAAAACACCAAAATAAAGCAGCTGAGGTTTAATGTCTGACTATTTCCAAGCGAATTTTCCATTACAATCTTTATCGGTTGCAGAAAGTGGGTCAAATCCCACAAGAGTCGAGTCCAATGATGGGAGCAGCAGAGAATTAGCTTTAACGGTCGCCGAAGCCGCATCAGAACGCAAAGCGGGTGATATTGTTCTGTTGAGGGTAGCAGATGTATCTTACCTGTCAGATTATTTTGTCATTGTTACAGGTTATTCTCGGGCGCAGGTAAGAGCGATCGCTGGCTCAATTGAAGAAATGGTCGAAACGCTATTAGAGCGCCGTCCTTTGCGCTCAGAAGGCAAATCTGAAGGCAGTTGGGTGTTGCTAGATTATGGCGATGCGATCGTTCACGTGATGATGCCCGCAATGCGTGAGTTTTATAATCTAGAAGCGTTCTGGGGTCATGCAGAACGTTTGGAGTTCACCACATCCAACGACGGTGGGAGTCAGCCAACATGATGTCCTCAGTTACAAATTGCCCAGTACCCGTTGAACAGCAGCCGTTGAATGAGTACGAAGAATTAAAGAATTCTTGGCTGTTTCGTGACTGTACTTTAACTTGGCGTGAGTATATCACAAAGATGCTTTGGATTTGGGGATTGTCATGGCTAGTAGCTTCCCCGATGGCAGCTGCAAGTTTTGCCCCACACAAGTATTTTGCTCACTTTATTCTAATCAGCGCAGCAGGTGCCAGTATTGGGATAGTGCTGGCAATTGCACGTTTGTATTTAGGTTGGTCTTATATCCGCGATCGCCTCCAAAGCCCAATAATTTTCTATGAAGAATCTGGGTGGTACGATGGTCAGACTTGGACAAAACCCGAAGAAGTGCTGACACGCGATCGCTTAGTTGTTAGTTACCAAATCAAACCGATTTTTCAACGCTTGCAATTGACCAAAGCTTTCTTGGCTATGTTGTTCGTTGCTGGTACGATAGTTTGGCATTTAGTCTAAATAGTTGGGAGTTAAGAGTTAGGAGTTGGTAGTTAAGAATTCATAACTATTGCAACTCCTAACTCGACAGTTGAGTATGGCAAAACGAACTCAAGCCGCAGCATTGGAAGTTAGGTTGTTGCGCGAAGGTATTATTGAATCTCGGCACACCGTTCAAGCAGTTGTCTCTGACGACCGAGGACGAGTGCTTTCTGTCGCAGGAAACGCAGAAACTGCTACATTCGTCCGCTCATCGCTCAAACCTTTTCAGGCACTAGCAGTTACCACTACAGGGACTCTAGAACGCTATGAATTGAGCGATCGCGATTTAGCAATTATGACAAGTTCCCATAAAGGTACAATTGAGCAAGTCCGACAGGTATTTAATATCCTGTGGCGAGCTGATATTGACCCGACAGCACTCCAATGTCCTATACCTGAAGGCAAGCGCAGTTCCCTAGAATACAACTGCTCCGGTAAACATGCAGGGATGTTAGCCGTTTGTCAGCAGCGTCATTGGCCCTTGAATAATTACTTAGAGCGCAAACACCCAGTTCAGCAACTGATTTTGACAAAAGTAGCAGAAGTATTGCGAATGCCGGCAGAGGAGTTTATCAGCGTTCACGATGACTGCGGTGTCCCGACATATCTGATGCAACTCGGGCAAATGGCATCTCTATATGCCCAGCTAGCCTCTGGTAGCAACCTGGATATGGAGCGGATTGTCCGTGCCATGACTCATCACCCAGTTATGGTAGCGGGAGACGGAGAATTTGATACCGAACTGATGCGTTTATCTCCAGGAGAACTGGTGAGCAAAGCCGGTGCTGAAGGCGTGCAGTGTATTGCTAGGCTTGGTGAAGGCATGGGATTGGCAATCAAAGTCATTGATGGGGCAAAACGAGCAAAATATGCCGTTGCCATTCACTTGCTCCAACAAATGGGTTGGATTAGTCCCACCACTGCCCAAGCCCTATCCGAAAAGTTTATGAGCATGGGTAAATACAAGCGTTTGGAAGTAATTGGAGAATTATCAATGTTGTAGTTGCCAAATTTAAAACTTTGGGTTATAGTTATTAAAGAGACGAAGCGACGCGGGATAGAGCAGCCTGGTAGCTCGTCGGGCTCATAACCCGAAGGTCAGTGGTTCAAATCCACTTCCCGCCACCAAATAAAAAACAAAACCTCACAATCTAAAAAGTTGTGGGGTTTTGTTTTATTTGCTTTTGATTTAGCACCGCTTTCTCACGGATGAAGGCGATCGCAAGAGCAAGCATTGAAGATATATCGGAACCTGAAAAACCGAGCAGGTGACTACAGTGAATCAAAGCGGCTTAATCGGATTTATCGCAAAGTGAGGCAAGCCTAAAAACACTGTTGGCAATTCTACGAGAACTAAAAGATCCTCTTGGCGAAGCTTGGACTTTAGGATTGCTCGGAATCGTTCAGTTCGGTCAAGAGCAAAAGACTGGACTTGAAAAAAACAAGCGATCGCCATTCTCAAAGAGCCTGTTGCACCTGTCGATAAACTGCAGCAGCAGTATGCTCAAGGCATTATTCTTGCATTGCTGGGCTATGTTCAAATGAGGCAAAACCATATCGAACCAGCCAAAAAAACATTACAACCAGCGTTGGATCGTAGTTTGTAGCTCAATATGAAAATAACAGATTTTTTTTGTAACCCTTGCTATATATGGATTGTGGAATATGTTATTCAAGAGATTAAACGAATTAAGCGCCGTATATATAGCGGTTCTCGGTTGAGTGAGGTGCAGATTAAAGTAGTGAAGTTACTGTGGGGTGAGCATCTTGAACCGCCCTTATGTATTTCAAGAGAACGGCAACCGCTATATCACTGCTGATAATCATGGTGCGTTGCGGTGCATAAAGCTAGTTTTTCGGTACAATAATATACATTATACACCATCCAATTATTCAGCGCCACCTTCATTGCCACTGAAAGGATCTTCGCCAATTCCTAATTCTTTTTTCGCACGTTTCAACTGCTTCCAGAGAGCTTTGATTTGGTCGTAGGCTTCACCTGGCGGCAGTTTCCCATTAGTTTCTAAATTACAAATATAGCTGATTCGCTGGGCAAATTCCTGCAAATTAGCATTAAAAACTAAATTCTCTGGCTTTACTTGACCGTAGTAACGACCCCGAGGATAGAGAAAATCATCTTTGTTCATTATTCTTCTCTCCTTTTATTCAACTGCTTTCTCCTATATTTAGATATTTAGAACTGAAGCTGAAGGAATTGCAAATCTTAGTTCGCATTCTACCAAAATTACCTAGCGATCAAATCATCCTTTAAATACATATTGTAATTAACTTTACCTCACTTCACTAAGTATGCCGTATTAATATATACTATTTAACGCTACCTAAGAATTTTATCCAACTCCAAATCAATAATTATTTGATGTAAAAAAACACTTTCATCGAAATATCGCCGGATAGAAAAGAAAATCAGCCCTTGTCACTATCCCGTATCTGTGACTTACTATTGAGCGATGACTAATAACTTTCAGATAAAATAGTTAAGCCTAAAAGCACCAAGCAGCAATTAAGCCTAAAACTTTACCACCCACCATGTCTGTTAATTCAAAACTGTACGAAGGCAAAGCCAAAATTCTCTACACTACGGATAATCCGGAAATTTTGTTGGCTGATTTTAAAGATGATGCTACAGCTTTTAATGCCCAAAAGCGTGGCAGTATTGTTGGCAAAGGAATTATTAACTGTAGCATTTCTAGCCATTTATTTCAACACTTAGAAGCACAAGGGATTAAGACGCACTATATCGACAGTCCGGCAGCAAATCAAATGCGGGTGAAGGCTGTGAAGATTGTGCCAGTGGAAGTAGTGGTGAGAAATATTGCGGCCGGAAGTTTGTGTCAGCAGACAGGATTGCCACTGGGGACAGTTCTCAAACAGCCTTTAGTTGAGTTTTATTACAAAAACGATGAATTAGGAGATCCGCTGTTGACACGCGATCGCCTACAACTAATGGAGTTAGCAACTGAGGAACAAGTTGCTACAATAACCAATCTAGCATTGCAAATCAACAAGTACCTCCAGGGCTTTTGGCAGCAGTGCGGGATTACTCTAGTGGACTTTAAGCTAGAGTTTGGTTTGGACTCACAATATGAAGTAATCTTGGCGGATGAAATTAGCCCCGACACCTGTCGCTTGTGGGATGCAACGGTGGACGATCCGAACCTCCGGGTAATGGACAAAGACCGTTTCCGCCGAGACTTAGGTAATGTAGAAAATGCTTACCAGGAGGTTTTGCAAAGAGTGTTGAAAGCAGTAGAAAGTAACAAGTGAACAAGTCGGTCAGATTGAAGAAGGAAGAAGGAAGAAGGAAGAAGGAGGAGGTTTACAAGATGGGGATACAGAACCCCAATTCAAAATGGGCGATCTCTTTCTTGTCGGGGTATTAAACCCCCTGCTCCCAAATAGACAAACTCAGCTTGGTCATTTTTTCTTTATGCTTTGGTAATCAGTTTGTAACCGAGTGCGATTGACTAATGACTGGTGACTGGTGACTAATAACTAATGACTAATGACTATTTTTTGATGGTGTGTGGACGTGAAGAGGAATTTAAGTAAAATGCGCTTATCCCCGGTTATAGTTTCAGTGGTGGCGTTTGCAGCCTATGCAGGTACTTCGTTGAGTGCAAATGCACAAACTGCAAATAATTCAACAGAAAATCAGAAGTCGGAAGTTGTCACATTCCAAGATGCGCTACTTACTGCACCAGATGAGGTAACAATACCGACCGATGCTGCCAAGCCACAAGAAACAGCAAAGGTTGTTATCTCACAGAAAAATAAAGATCCAGAATCGGAAGTTGTTGCGGTGTTTCCAGCATCACCAAGGGTCACTGCCAAGCCAAAAGAAACAGCAAAGGTTGTTATCTCACAGAAAAATAAAGATCCAGAATCGGAAGTTGTTGCAGTATTTCCAGCATCGTCAACGGTCACTGCCAAGCCAAAAGAAACAGCAGTTGTTATCCCAACAAAAAATCAGCAATCAGAAGCTGTTGCAGTTTTCTCAACATCATCCCCTACACAAGGATCTGCTTCAGACCTGATACCGCAAAGACGGAAGGCACAAACAACCGCACAAACCCCAAGAAGAACTCCAAACCCGACAAATCTTCCTCGGGTATCCGATCCTGCTTTTGTGCAAGTCCCTCCGACAATCAATCAAGAACCAGCTACTCCTACTCCTACTCAGACACCACAACCAACAGTTCCTCCTGTAAATCAGCAACCAGCACCACAACCAACCGTTCCTCCTGCAAATCAACAACCAGCACCACAACCAACCGTTCCTCCTGCAAATCAACAACCAGCACCTTCTTTTCCAAACATCCCCCCATCTGATACTCCACAAAATATTCAACCACAAGTCCCAGAAGCCACAGAAACCCGCGTATTAGTGTCAGAGGTAGTGGTAAGACCAGAAACGGGGCAACTAACCCCAGAATTAGAAAATCAAGTTTATAAAGCAATTCGCACCCAGCCAGGACGGACGACAACTCGTTCTCAATTGCAAGAAGATATTAACGCCATCTTTGCCACGGGCTTCTTCTCAAATGTCCAAGCAACGCCAGAAGACACCCCATTAGGCGTGCGAGTGAGCTTTGTAGTCCAGCCTAACCCCGTACTGACCAAGGTGCAAATAGAAGCCAACCCAGGTACCAATATCGCCTCGGTAATACCTGCAACGGCTATAGATGAAATCTTTAAAGAGCAGTATGGCAATATTCTGAATTTACGTAACTTGCAAGAAGGCGTCAAACAATTAACCAAGCGCTATCAAGACCAAGGTTATGTTTTGGCGAACGTAATTGGAGCGCCGAAAGTATCATCCAATGGAGTTGTCACCCTGCAAATAGCAGAGGGCGTGGTAGAAAACGTCCGAGTTCGGTTTCGCAATAAAGATGGTCAGGAAACTGACGAGAAGGGACAACCATTGCGGGGTCGGACACAAGAATATATCGTAACGCGAGAGTTGCAACTCAAGCCGGGACAAGTATTCAACCGCAACATTGTGCAAAGAGACTTGCAACGGGTATTTGGACTGGGATTGTTTGAAGATTTGAATATCTCCCTTGACCCCGGTACTGACCCCAGTAAGGTGAATGTGGTAGTGAATGTGGTTGAGCGCAACAGCGGTTCGATTGCAGCAGGGGCGGGTATTAGTTCTGCCAGTGGGCTATTTGGTACGATTAGCTATCAAGAGCAAAACCTCGGCGGAAGAAACCAGAAATTGGGGGCTGAGTTACAAGTCGGTGTACGGGAACTACTGTTTGACCTGCGGTTTACAGACCCTTGGATTGCTGGCGATCCATTCCGGACTTCTTACACAGCAAACGTTTTCCGTCGCCGTTCGCTTTCGTTGATTTTTGACGGACCAAAGCAAAATATTGACACATTTGACCCCAACAACCCAACAGGAGGTGGCGATCGCCCCCGCGTTGTCCGGACTGGTGGTGGTATAAACTTTACCCGTCCTTTGTCACCAAATCCTTATGAGAATTCTGAATGGACAGCTTCAGCTGGCTTCCAGTATCAGCGAATTTCCACTAAGGATGATGGTGGCAACATCAGAAATTTTGGACGGGTAAATGGCGATCCAAACACACAAGTCGCTCTGAGCGCTTCTGGTACTGGTCAAGACGACTTACTATTATTTCAGTTGGGTGCAGCCCGCGATCAACGCAACAATCCCCTCCAACCCACCAGCGGTTCTTTCTTCCGCATCGGTCTGGATCAATCAGTCCCCATCGGACTCGGCAACATTTTCCTCACCAGATTGCGGGGTAGCTACAGCCAATATATCCCCGTCAAATTTACTAACTTCACCAAGGGAGCCCAAGCCCTAGCCTTTAACATCCAAGGGGGAACCGTACTCGGAGACTTACCTCCCTACGAAGCTTTTACTCTTGGTGGTAGTAACTCCGTCCGGGGTTACGAAGAAGGGCACTTAGCTGCAGGACGTAGTTTCTTGCAAGCATCAGTCGAATATCGCTTCCCGGTCTTCTCAGTCGTCAGTGGGGCACTATTTTTTGACGTTGGTACCGATTTGGGAACCAGTACCAGGGCATCCGAAATACTCAATAAAAACGGTACTGGCTACGGTTACGGTCTTGGCGTTCGTGTCCAGTCCCCACTCGGCCCAATTCGTATCGACTACGGTATCAACGACTCCGGGGACAGCCGCATCAACTTCGGTATTGGGGAAAGGTTTTAAAGAGTTAGTGGTTAGTGGTTAGTGGTTAGTGGTTAGTGGTTAGAAGCAGTCTCACTGGCGCAGCACCCCCCGCTACGAATGATAAAAACACGGGTTTATTCTTTTGTTTTTCCCTTTACTTTGTACCCCGTGTTTCTTGAAAGTTATGAGGAGCGGAGTTTTAACTCCTAACTCCTAACTCCTAACTCTTAACCAATAACCAATAACCAATAACCACTAACTTCTTTCTTCTGTTTTCCCGTTAGCTTGCTAATTTTTTGATTTACCTGAATACTATTCCGATAAGCCTTGAGTCTTTCAACAAACCAAACCCATAGTTTATCCTTGGTCATTTGTCCTATGTTATGCGTTCTTGACAAATGACAATTGACATAGCAAGATCCCGCCTTGGGGTATGACAAATGACAAATGATAACTTTATGCAACAGCACACTTTGTCCGCGCCGATCGCACAAACAGGAATAGGACTGCATAGCGGTGCTAATACTCATGTTCGCATACTACCAGCACCAACTGGAAGTGGACGATATTTTGTGCGGGTGGATTTGCCAGATTCACCAGTAATAAAGGCGCAGATAGCATCGGTCAATCAGACTCTGCTCTCAACGCAGTTAGGCTCATTGGAAGCATCTGTCCGCACTGTAGAGCATTTATTGGCCTCTCTAGCGGTAATGGGTGTAGATAACGCTCGAATTGAAATTGACGGTCAGGAAGTGCCTCTTTTGGATGGTTCGGCTCTTGAGTGGACAAAAAGGATTGCTGAAGTTGGCTTAACATCACAAACTAAGCACACAAACGAGGCTCCTTTGGTTGTAGAGCAGGAAATTTGGGTGCGTCAAGACGATGCCTTTGTTGCTGCCATCCCAGCCCCCTATACTCGTTTCACCTACGGAATTGACTTTGATTTACCTGCTATTGGTAATCAATGGCACAGTTGGTCACCCAGCTTGAATCGGGAAAATGCTTCTGCTGACTTCACTGCGGAAATTGCTCCTGCTCGTACCTTCGGTTTATTGCATCAAATAGAACATTTACAAAAGTCGGGGTTAATTAAAGGTGGCAGTTTGGAAAATGCTCTGGTTTGTGGATCTGATGGTTGGGTAAATCCGCCTTTAAGATTCCCAAATGAGCCAGTACGTCATAAAATCTTGGATTTAGTAGGAGATTTGAGTTTGCTGGGAAATTTCCCCCAAGCTCACTTCCTAGCATACAAGGCCAGCCATAATTTACACATTCAACTGGCGAAACGGATTTTAGATTGGGTAGGAGTTAGGAGTTAGGAGTTAGTGGTTAACAAATAACAACCAACAACCAACAACCAACAACTAACAACTAACAACTAACAATCAACAATCAAAAGCCGACACCGCCAAATGAACGCAAAATCCAAAATCTAAAGAGTGCCAATGTCAAGCCTCACCGAAATTAACACCATAGATGTTCCCACACCTGCATCTACCACAGATCAGCCCGATGGCAGCAGCAATGTAAAAAAAACTTTCACAGTAGAAGAAATTCAGAAACTGTTACCGCACCGCTACCCCTTTGCACTGGTAGACCGAATTATTGACTATGTGCCAGGGAAAAGTGCTGTTGGGATCAAAAACGTTAGCTTTAACGAACCCCAGTTTCAGGGACATTTTCCAGGTCATCCGATCATGCCGGGAGTGCTAATTGTGGAAGCAATGGCACAAGTCGGCGGTGTCGTAATGACTCAAGTGCCCGAATATGAAGGCGGATTATTTCTGTTTGCAGGTATAGATAAAGTCCGTTTTCGCCGCCAAGTAGTGCCGGGAGATCAACTGGTAATGACCGTGGAACTGTTGTGGGTCAAACAGCGTCGTTTCGCTAAGATACGGTCTACAGCCGAAGTTGACGGTCAGATCGCTGCGGAAGGCGAACTGATGTTTTCTCTTGCGAGTTAATTACAAAGCTGGTTAGTAGGGGCACAACCGTGACGTGCCCTTACGGTGTCCTGAAAGAGGATAGCAGCAAAATAAGTATGCCACAACGGCATCGTATAATTTCTTGATTTTCGACGCCCTCACACGCGAAAGAATCCTGCCCGACACTTTCGGCTACCGAAAGATTTAAACACTAAGCACGCTTACTGTCCTGGAGATGCACCCTTGAAGACGCTCATTCATCCAACTGCTGTAATTAATCCTAACGCGGAAATCCATCCTACAGTGCAAGTCGGTGCCTATGCTGTGATCGGAGGGAATGTGAAAGTAGGTCCCGAAACCGTTATTGGCCCTCATGTAGTGCTAGACGGGTTGACCGAAATTGGGGCGCGAAATCAGATTTTCCCTGGCGCGGTTATTGGCATGGAACCGCAAGATTTGAAGTATGTAGGAGAACCCTCCTGGGTAAGGATTGGCGATAATAACCTAATTCGCGAGTATGTCACCATTAACCGCGCCACTGGTGCAGATGAAGCCACAGTGATTGGAAATGGTAATCTGTTGATGGCTTATGTTCACGTTGGTCACAACTGCGTGATTCACGATTCTGTTATAATTTCCAACTCCGTAGCCCTTGCAGGTCACGTCCACATTGAGTCAAGAGCAAGGTTGAGTGGCGTTTTGGGTGTCCATCAGTTTGTCCATATTGGTAGACACGCTATGGTCGGTGGTATGACTCGCATTGACCGAGATGTGCCCCCCTTTATGACAGTAGAAGGAAATCCATCACGGATTAGAACACTCAATGCGATCGGACTCAAACGCGCTGGTTTCACACTAGCAGAATTGCAACAACTGAAAAAAGCCTTCCGTACCCTTTACCGTTCAGAATTAACTTTTAAGGATGCTATCGACGAACTGGAACTTTTAGGAGATACCGAACATTTACAGCACCTGCGTCGCTTTTTGTTACTTTCTCAGATGCCCGGTAGACGAGGTTTGATTTCCGGGAAAGGGAAAGCTGCAGTCAAGAGTGATGAATAATCAGTTAGGAGTTAGGAGTGATGAATTGGGAGTTAGGAGTGATGAATTGGGAGTTAGGAGTGATGAGTTAGGAGTTAGGAATGATGAATTGGGAGTTAGGAGTGATGAGTCTTTGTGTTGTAAGTTTTTAATTAACTTCTCAATCTCAACTCACCAAATCTGAACTTTTAACACAAGAAACTCCTAATTCCTAATTCCTAATTCCTAATTCCTAATTCCTAACTCCTAATTCCTAATTCCTAATTCCTAATTCCTAACTCCTAACTCCTAACTCATTTATGCGTATATTTATTAGTACTGGTGAAGTTTCTGGCGATTTGCAGGGGTCGCTCTTAATTGCCGCGCTCAAACGAGAATCTATTGCAACAGGTTTAGATTTAGAAATTGTCGCCCTTGGTGGCGAAAAAATGGCTTTCTCTGGAGCAACTCTATTGGGCGATACTACTGGTATCGGCTCTATGGGTCTTGTGGAATCCCTGCCTTATATTTGGCCAACTATCAAAGTGCAACGACAGGCGATCGCCTATCTGAAAGAAAATCCACCCGATCTAGTGGTGCTGATTGACTACATGACACCCAATCTCGGTATTGGCACTTATATGCGAAAGCATCTGCCGGATGTACCAGTGGTGTACTACATCGCCCCTCAAGAATGGGTGTGGTCTGTTAACATGAGCAACACTTCCCGGATTGTCAGTTTTACAGACAAGCTCTTGGCAATCTTTCCAGAAGAAGGTCGTTATTATGAGGAGCAAGGGGCTACTGTTCGCTGGGTGGGACATCCTCTCGTTGACCGGATGCAAAACCCTCCCTGTCGCCTTCTGTCTCGCACTAAATTGGGTATTTTACCTGATGATATAGCGATCGCTCTGGTTCCTGCCTCCCGCCAGCAAGAACTAAAATATCTCTTACCAGTAATTTTCCAAGCTGCACAAACAATTCAAGCTAAATTACCTAAAGCTCATTTTTGCATTCCTCTATCACTGGAAAAATACCGTCAACCGATAGAAGAAGCAATACAGCAATATGGTTTGCGAGCAACAGTAATATCAGGTCAACAGAAAGAAGTTTTTGCCGCAGTTGATTTCGCCATCACCAAATCTGGTACGGTGAATTTGGAACTTGCTTTGTTAAATGTGCCGCAAGTAGTTGTTTACCGCCTCAGTCCGATTACTGCTTGGATTGGCCGTAAAATACTCAAAGGTACTATACCCTTCGCCTCTCCGGTCAATTTGATGGTGATGAGGGAGATTGTGCCAGAGTTTTTACAAGAAGAAGCGACCTCCGAGAATATTACTCAAGCAACGATGGAATTATTATTGAATCCCGAGCGACGACAGCAAACTTTGCAAGATTATCAGGAAATGCGCCAGTGTTTGGGAGAGGTAGGAGTATGCGATCGCGCTGCCAAAGAAATTTTAGAAATGCTACCTAGTCCGGTTGGTAACAGTCCAACAGTCCAACAGCCTGGTTGATAGCTAGTCCTGATTCACGAAGAAAGAAGGAAGAAGAAAGAAGGAAGAAGTACCCACATGAGTACTCATGTGGGATTGAAACAAGGACACTGTTTTTCTTCTCTGCGAGACACTACGTGAACGCGCTACAAAGGACTCGAAAAACATCTTTTTTTTACTGAAGCTCTAAACTTACGAACGCGCATTTTTATTAGCTATTCCTTCTTCCAACTTCGGTCCTTACTTCAACATCATTTGTAAAAATTTGATTAAGAACTCAATAGTGGAACTTAACATTATTTTGCAATTAGTCATTTGCCTTGGAGACTCAAGAGCTTATATTGAGGCTAAATTCTTATAAACTATAGGACTTACACAAAAAAGTTCTGGCTTGTAGCGGTAATACCCTACGGGAAGCAAGCCACATGAATTACCGCTACAAAGATTTTGCGGGTTTCATAATATTTGTCAACTCAGAACCGCTCTTCCACTTACTCAGTCAGCACTACAACACTCGCTATGAGACTCAGCACTCAGGACTCAGGACTCAGGACTTTTCCTCAAAGACCAATAGCAGTGGATTTATTTGCTGGTGCTGGTGGATTTTCTTTGGGTATAGAGCAAGCGGGATTTGATGTCCTAGTAGCGGTAGAATATGACCCAGTTCACGCTTGTACCTACTCTTTTAATTTTCCTCTGACCTCTGTTATCTGTGCAGATGCCTCAGATGTTACGGGAAAGATGATTAAACAAGCGTGTTTTCGTAGTTGGGAAGCGCATCAAGAAAAAATGGCAGTGGGGAATGGGGAGTGGGGAGTCCAGGAACAGGAAGGTTCAAGAGAAAATAATTCCTTTACCCCCTCCGGATGGGATGGTCAAATAGATTTAGTATTTGGTGGCCCCCCATGTCAGGGTTTCTCGATCATGGGGAAGAGAGACTTCGATGACAATCGCAACAATTTGGTTTCTCAGTTTCACCGTCTGGTAATTGAGTTAAATCCCCGCTATTTTGTGATGGAGAATGTTCCCGGAATGATGGCAGGTGAACACAAAAACTGGCTTTTAGAACTGATTGATAAGTTTGAACACTCCGGGTATCAAGTAGAAAAAGGAATTTTAAATGCAGCCGATTTTGGTGTCCCCCAAAAACGAAGACGGTTGTTTGTAATTGGTACTTTTCAAGGAAGGGAAGTAGTAAATCTCCCCAAAACAGCGCATCAAACAATAACCGTCAGTGAAGCTCTAGCTGATTTGCCAAATTTAGACAATTTTCTCGAACTTGCCACCAGCGATGAAGTTCCCTTGACGTCCAAACAACTGCAAACTCTCAACGAAAAATCCAGCCAGTACGTACAGATGTTACGTCCATTCTCCATCCCCCCCATTTCCCCATCTCCCTATCTCCCCCTCTCCTCCTATCCCCGGCTGTGGAACCCGCATATATTAACCAGTTCCATGCAAACGCAGCACAAGCAAAGTTCAAAAATTCGCTTTGCAGAAACGCAGCAAGGCCAATTAGAACCAATTAGCCGCTTGCGACGCTTGAAGCAGGACGGACTGTCCCACACCTTACGCGCCGGTACAGACAAAGAACGTGGTAGCCATACATCTCCGCGTCCCATTCATCCGACACTTCCACGAGTTATTTCTGTACGGGAAGCCGCAAGATTGCATTCATTCCCCGACTGGTTCCGCTTTCATCAAACCAAATGGCACGGTTTTCGTCAGGTAGGAAATTCAGTTCCGCCATTGTTGGGCCAAGCTGTTGGGGAAAAAATAATTGCTGCTTTGGGAGTTGTGCCATTTGTACCGCCAATTTTTCTGCCTTTGGGCGATACTCAGTTGTTACGATTTGTGCATTCCCAAGCAAGGGATTATTGGTTTGGGAAGTAAGGGAGATGTCGGGAAATACTCTTTAGACGACATTTCTATACCAGAGTCTAAGTAGTTAGACACGAATAAACCTAACTATGTAACAAAATGTAAAAAGGTCAAAACCGCAAGCGAATTGCTTGTCTGCGACACGATGCGCGAACGTCGTACCTCCACCCTACGGGTTTGCAGAGCATTCTCGTAGAGTAGCTACGCAACGCTGCGGACGGAAGTATAATTGTGTTTATTTACGCTCACCTACTTACACAAGAGGAATTAAGGCAAAGATAAAATGTGGGTATGAATTTCATCCCACACCAATACTTTTAAACTGCAACCGAGTCAAAAATCTGTTGTGAAGTTAAGTTCAACTGTGGAAATGTAGGCGATACGATGCTATCTATACCTCTAAATGGAGTCATCTGATATTCACCATCGATTAACTCGCAAACAAAAATCGTAGGGACTTTGGGATTCCCGATAAACTTCCTACCACCGTATGCAGCATAATCCACAATCCAATACTCAAGAATACCCATAGTTTCATAATCAGCAAACTTTTTATGAAAGTCATCCTTCCAATTCGTTGAAACGATTTCGATTACTAACGGTACAGATTCAGGGTAAATGACGGTTGATTCTTTTTTCCACAATGGTTCATTTTTTAAATTGTCACAATTTAAAACCAATACATCAGGTATGTAGGCTGATTTACCGGATGATGTTTTAACTAATCCTGATTTTGGGATGGTATATGGTAACCTCATCTGCAAAAGTTGAAATGCAATTTGTATCGTTAAAAATCCGATAATACTTTCATGATCTCCTGTAGGTTGTGGCATCTCAATTATTACTCCATCGTGTAGCTCGTAACGCTTACCATCGTTGGGATACCATTCGATAAATTCATCAAAAGTAAATAACTTTAGTTCGGCTTGTGTTTGGGTCATGATTAATCCTTTTATGCTTAGAACATCATTTTAAATCACTCATCACTATCACCGTCTTCCCTCTCCCATTCTATTTCTAATAAATTGCTTAAAGATTTAATTTTAAAATATACACATACCAAAGCACCAACCTCTCGGTTCGTCTAATCGGTAGCTGGTGGTATCGGCTGAAAATGACATTCAAAACATGAATAGTGATGAGAATGCCGTATCGACATGACCCCTAGGGTTAGCGATCGCATAATTAGCTCTGTTAATTACCTACGGGGTCTGGTCTACCAATTCCCAATTCCTTGAGCTTATCTTTTACATCTTCCCACTCTCGCCCGCAGTAGTAGTATTTTTTATCCAAAATATTTGCTATGTAATATCCCTGTTTGCCACCGTTAATCCGTCGCAATTCGGCTGCAATTTTTTCCATTGAGGTGTCAAATAGAGAAAACAGGTCTTCCATATCTAGGTCAGGGGCGTTAAATAAATTTACAAATGTCTCACCTTCCCTAAATGCCCAAATTTTGCCCCGTCGTTCAATAATTCTGTAATGGATAGGACGAATGATTGTGTCAGCAGTTAACATAAAAATATCACAAACGAGTTATTAGAGAGGAGCGCCCCTAGAGATAGGCTAGGGGCAACTCAACTAGTTAGTTGTCGTTTTGGGAATTGTCTTGCGATTCGTCCGCAATGTCATCCAAATCCCTGGCAACATCTTCTGAATCAACGAGGTATCTTTCACCTGTTACTTTATAAGAAAAACACGGTAAGCGTAAAACTCAGTCACTTTAGTGCTGAGATATAAGCGACTCGGCGACTTTAGCCGCCGTGGACTTTTCTATATTAGTTGATTCCGTGGTGTGGGTCTTCAATAT
>JAESGD010000112.1_pt1 | contig 46776 bp, 38 predicted proteins | sample 9269581 | NCBI WGS metagenome assembly JAESGD01 (sample SAMN14515903, study PRJNA621661) | algae metagenome | isolation source: Cyanomargarita calcarea GSE-NOS-MK-12-04C and co-occurring heterotrophs from... | place: USA: Grand Staircase Escalante National Monument, Utah | collected 2007-12-30 | reverse complement strand
TACTGGGTAGACGGACTTTGACATCCGTAGCGAGAATTCAACTGTGGATTGGTTCGGAGAGAAAACCAGTTTCTAAGTTAGTTTTGTCAGCAGAATCTCAGTGTCTTTAGACCTGAGAGTGTCAATAGCGGCAACTACTGTTGTAACTTCTATACAAATTTCCAAGCAAATAAAAAGGAGATTTAATTATGACTTTCGATCCCAACGATAATCTCGAAGTAGTAGTAGTCAGACCAGTAACCAACGAAGTAGTGGAAACCGAAATGGTTGGCGAAACAGATGAACTCAAGCGTGAAACCAAAGCCCTGATTGATGCCATTAAAAATCGTGCCCAAACCGAAGCGCAATCTGCTGGTACCCTCACCCGTGAGACATATTTGAGTGCAGTCCGTCAGGCACGCGAAGCCATTGAACGTGATAAATTAATCGAACGCGATCGCATCGAACGTTCTTGGGCAACAGTACAGCAAGAAGCAGAAAGTAATTGGCACCTGTTGATGAAAGAGATCGGAGAATTCGGCGATCGCGTCCAAGCTGCAGGCAAAGCCGCTTGGGATGCTTTTAATGCTCCTGTATCTGGGAAGTAAGCAGTCACGAAATATAGTTTGCATATTTGAAATTCAATGGGTGAGGCTCTCCAGCCCACCCTAACCCTTGAAAAAAAACGTCTTTCTACAACAAAATACTTTGTCCCAACTGCTTCATAATTTGTAATACTTCATGACCAGCATAAATATTTATTTTAAGCCATCTTGAATGAAAATTTAGCAAAGGATGATTGAGCATAAGCTAAAAGATTGCAGGTTTTGATTTTATGGGTGCTGAGGGCGATACTAAACTAGAACGTGAAGCTGTATTTCAGCCAGAATTTATAGAAGACCTAGAATACTGGGTTGACAAAGATAGAAAAATCGGGTTGCGAATACTCAAAATGGTTAAGGAAATATTACGAGAACCATTTGAAGGCATTGGCAAGCCCGAACCGTTAAAATATGAGTATTCTGGATGTTGGTCGCGTCGTATAAATCAAGAGCATCGCCTTATTTACTTAGTTAGCGATGAGCGAATAGATTTTCTGAAAGCTCGATATCATTATGAATAAATATATTTCAAAAGTTAGGACTTTATAATTATGTCAGTTAAAATTTCATCGGAAGAAGTTGGTGAAAATTTCGGTAATATCTGTAATCAAGTTATCGAAAATAATGAAGTAATTAAGATTAGCCTTGCAGATGGTAAAAATGTTGTATTGATGTCTGAAGCAGAATTAGAAAGCTTATTAGAAACTCTTTATTTACTTCGTTTCCCCGCAAACTCTACTCGCCTATTTACTGCTTTACAACGTGCGAAAACAAAAAAAATCGAACCTCAATCTGTTAGTGAATTGTACGAAAGATTGGGGTTAGATGAAGATGATAGTAGCGGCGATATTGCTGTAGCTAGTTAATTAGGTCTGTTCGCCCAGATACTCAGAGGATGTTTTCAAAGTATTATTATTAACATCAAAACCCCCGAAACCTAACTCCCTTCTCCCCTCTATCCCCTTCCCTACGAGTGTTGGGGCTTTGAAATATACTTATTGACGCATCCTCTATTTAGGCTTTGCGGGTAGATTAGTTATTAAAATTAGATTTTTATCGCTCCAAAACGATTACAATTACTTTTGATGCTAGATAATGGGTAGGACTTTGGCCATTCCTTGTAACTCTAGCTAGAACATCAAAATTAAGACCTATGCGAACTCACTATTGCGGCGAACTCCGTTCGTTACACATTGGAGAAACAGTTACAATTAATGGATGGGTAGACCGTCGCCGCGATCATGGGGGAGTGATATTTTTAGATTTACGCGATCGCTCTGGAACTGTGCAAATCGTCAGCGATCCGCAACGCACCCCAGATTCCTACGAATCAGCGAACGCTCTCCGCAATGAATATGTCGTCGAAATCACGGGTACAGTAACCCAACGTCCCGAAGAATCCCTGAATACCCGCATCCCTACAGGGGAAGTGGAAATCTACGCGCAGAAAATCCAGGTATTAAGTGCTGTCCGCAAGCAGTTACCGTTCCAAGTTTCCACTGCTGACACCGAAAACGTCCGGGAAGACTTGCGGCTAAAATATCGTTACCTCGATTTACGACGCGATCGCATGGCGAAAAATATGCAACTGCGTCATCAAGTCGTCAAAGCCATCCGTCGCTTTCTGGAAGACCAGGAAGGCTTTATCGAAGTTGAAACCCCCATTCTCACCCGTTCCACCCCTGAAGGTGCGAGAGATTATATCCTACCCAGTCGCGTTAGTGCTGGTGAATGGTTTGCCCTACCCCAATCACCACAGCTATTCAAACAATTGTTGATGGTATCCGGCTTTGATAGATACTATCAAATTGCCCGTTGCTTCCGTGACGAAGATTTACGCGCTGACAGACAACCAGAATTTACCCAGTTGGACATGGAAATGAGTTTCATGTCTCAGGATGAAATTTTTGAACTGAATGAAAGGTTAGTTGCTCATATTTTCAAGACAGTTAAAGGCATTGACTTACCCATTCCCTTGCCCCGTCTCACCTACGCGGATGCGATGGAACGTTACGGCAGTGATAAACCTGATACCCGTTACGCTTTAGAACTAGTCAACGTTTCGGATATGATGAAAGACTCTGGTTTCAAAGTCTTTCGAGAAGCCGTTGCCAACGGTGGCATTGTGAAAATCCTACCCATCCCCAATGGCAATGATGTCATTTCTAATGTCCGTATTAAACCAGGTGGCGACTTATTCAAAGAAGCCAGCGAAGCCGGGGCTAAAGGTTTAGCTTATATCCGAGTCAGAGATGATGGTGAAATCGACACCATTGGCGCAATTAAAGACAACTTGACAGAAGCACAAAAACAAGAAATATTGCGTCGGACTGGGGCGAAACCCGGACACCTGTTACTTTTTGGTGCTGCTGACGTTAATACTGTTAACAAAAGTTTAGATAGATTGCGGCAGGCGATCGCCAGAGAGTTAAAATTAATCGATCCAGAAAAAATCAACTTGCTCTGGGTCACAGAATTTCCGATGTTTGAATGGAATGCGGAAGAAAAACGGCTAGACGCACTGCACCACCCGTTTACAGCCCCACATCCAGATGACATGGACGACTTAAAGACCGCACGGGCACAAGCCTACGATTTAGTCTACAACGGCTTTGAAATGCTCAGTGGGAGTCTGCGGATTTATCAACCAGAACTTCAACAACGAGTGTTTGAAACGATTGGTATATCTCCTGAAGAAGCCTACAACAAATTTGGGTTTTTATTAGAAGCATTTGAGTATGGTGTCCCCCCTCATGGTGGGCTTGGTTACGGTTTAGATCGGTTGGTAATGTTGTTAGCTGGGGAAGAATCAATTCGTGATGTGATTGCTTTTCCGAAAACGCAGCAAGCAAGATGTTTGTTGACAGATGCACCTTCTGGTGTGGATGCCAAGCAGTTGAAAGAATTGCATGTTGCTTCGACTTATAAACCCAAGGTGTAGGCTCGCAGAATAAAAAACAGAGGTGCGTTCGGCTATGGCTAACGCATCCTAAAATTGGCCTCTTATTGCATAAAATTATCCTCGAATAAACTTGTTAATACCCCGACCGTTCTTAGGGTCACTTGTTTTGAGTTGGAGTCCTGTATCCACATATATAAACCTCCTTCTTCCTTCTTCCTTCTTCCTTCTTCCTTCATTCATTCAATTAATCAATGACAACAGACAAACTTACAGCCGTTGAGTTATTTTCTGGTATCGGCGGTTTTCGTCTTGGGTTAGTAGGTGCTGATATTGATACAATATGGGCAAATGATATTAACAAACTTTGTTGTCAGGTTTATGAAAGTAATTTCGGCAAAAATTCGATTACTTTAGGCGATATTAACCAAATTTCTATATCAGAAATACCTAATCATGATATCTTAACTGCAGGTTTCCCTTGTCAACCCTTCAGTCCAGCAGGTAAAAAGCTTGGGGTGAGAGATATAGTCAGGGGTACGTTATTTGAGCGGATTGTAGAAATATTAGACCAAAAACAGCCGCAATATTTTTTATTGGAAAATGTCAAACGACTTTTGACTATGGAAAATGGCTATCATTTTAGATTCATTTTAAATGCCCTTTCCGAGTTAGATTATTTTATTGAATGGAGATTAATTAGCCCGATTAACTTTGGTATTCCTCAAAATCGGGATAGAATTTTTATTTTTGGTACAAAATTAAATTATCCAGATAAAACAATACCTATAAATTTAGAAAAGTTGTCAGTTTTTTTAACAGATAATGATGGAATATTGTCTGTTAATGATGATGAACTGAAAAACGATATGTCGCCAATTATAGAGGTAAAAAGCAAAAATTATAACTGGGGTATTGCTTATAAAAATAATATGTATACTCAACATCTTCCATCGTTGTTAGATATTAAGCCAAGACAAAGGCTTAAGGATATTCTTCAGGATGAATCAATAGTAGATTCTCAGTTTTATTTTACTGCCGATACCCTAGAACGCATCAAGCAAAGTAAACCTGTAAATCGTTATTGCAATGGAGTTGAAATATTATACAACCAAGACGGAGGAGCAAGACTTGGCTATACAATATTTGGGATTAATGGTATAGCCTCAACATTGACTGCTTCCACTTCTCGACACTATGAACGTTACAAAATCGGTGATAATTTTCGACGTTTAACTAATGTTGAATATGCCCGACTCATGGGATTTCCTGATGATTGGTGTCGAGTGACAAGAATTTACGATCAATATGCATTATTTGGAAATGCGATTGTTCCTACTTGTGTTGAGTGGGTATGTAACAGAATTGGGAAACAAAACTTTAAATTGAGTAAGTCTAATTGGCAGCAGTTAAGTTTGGCTATTTAAAAAATGGAACTTCTAAACCTAATATCTCTGAAAACCGCTGCTAGAGATTTTTGTGCTTCATTAAGTACAATACCAATTCCCGATTTGTACGGAATTACAGATGGCAAAGCAGTAGGGACATACGTTGAATTAGCTTTTAATAAATATTTGTCTGCCAAGTATGAGTATACTCTTGGTAGTGCTGCTTTAGGAATTGATTTTCCTGGGCTAGAAGTTGATTTAAAAGTAACATCAATTAGGCAGCCACAATCTTCTTGTCCATTCCGTAATGCCAGTCAGAAAATATATGGCTTGGGATATAATCTCTTAATATTCGCATATGAAAAAACTGACCAACATAACTCCCGCACTACTAATTTAAATTTTCAGCACGTTGTATTTGTTGCACGAGAACAAACCGCAGATTATCAAACAACTTACGGGTTGAGAGAAATTTTACGTCGTAATGGCAATAAAGATGATGTAGTGGCATTTTTAGAGGAACGCAACTTTCCTTTAGATGAAATTGGACGTGAGACACTTGCCGAGAGAATTTTACAGCAACCACCAGACATCGGCTACCTAACAATTTCAAATGCATTACAGTGGCGACTGCAATACGGTAGAATTATCCAAGTAGCAACTACAAGTACAATAGTAGGTGTAGAAAATTTATTTCTCTAATACTATTTTTATATAAATATGTGTAGAATTAGCCCACGCAGGTGGGTGTTTGTACGTATAGCCTCACCCTTCTAGGGTAAAGGCTTTTTCATTAAAAACTGGTGACAACAAAATTTATCTAACCCTAATTCAACTCCATCAGCATTTTCTTCACAGTTCTACCCGCAACCGCCCAATTCAGACTATCTTGATACTCATAAAATGAAGAAACAGCCAAATTTTCATACTGAGAATAATTCGAGAAAGTATCGGAAATATATTTACAATACTCCGAAATCTCAGCATCCTCTGAAAATAACTGACCGTTCAAACCATTCTTAATAACTGTTGGTATCCCACCGCTATTGGTGGCAATACAAGGAACCCCAAAAGAATTTGCCTCGCAGAAAACGACTCCATAACATTCTGCTCTCGAAGGTAATATTAAAAAGTGAGATTCAGCGAATAGTTTATCAATTTGGTGCCTTCCTCGATGTGTAGACTTGCTAATAAAGCCTAAAGATTTAACATAGCTAGGAAGAGAATCGTCTACAACTGGTTGACATCCCGCTATTGTTAATTCCGCATTTATCCCGACCTCATTTAACTGTTTAGCTACCTCCAAAGCGACATCTCCACCTTTTCTCAACCAGTCAACACCAAGAAATAGCAATTTGCATTTATCTCTGGGTCTTGATGCCACAATTGCTCTGATATCATCAAAATCTCTATCACATTTAATATTAGCACCAAAGGGAACAACTTTTACCTTGTTAGGATTGACTCGATATTTGTTAATAGCAGTTTTTGCTGCCCAATCTGATGAATAAATGGCTAATTGGCATCTTTCTAAAGCCATTTGTTCCATTCTATTGCCTTCTTTAATGCTCTGCTCGCATAAGTTGCTGAATTCTGGGTAAAAATCTATCATGCCTGCAAAAGTTGCATCTGTCCAAAATGCAATCGGCTGACGACATTCCAGATAAGTAATCGGAACTGTTCCGGGGCTGAAGACTACATCTGCATCAAAATGGGATAGGCTTTTGCTAACTTGACGTGCGTAATTTTTCAGAACCGATGGATTTCTATCTGCGAGATAATTTTTCTTAAAAAAACGGCTGTACAAACGTCCTGCGGCTTTAAAAGGCAAAGAATATGCATTATTTAAAGAGCTAATATGTTCAACGTATAGTAATTGATTTTTCAAAGCTTCAGAGATGTAGTAACCTGTTCCCGACCATTTTCGGATGTCATTACCATCATAGGTGGTTACATAAGCTATATCCATGAGGCTTAAGTCTCCTTGTCAAAGATTGATAATTTCAAAATTTTCTTTCTTGTTGCTGTTCTTAGTTGCAAAGTACTAATTGCCTGCGTTCCTAGAAAGTATTTTAGAGCGATCGCCTGCAAATCCTACTATTAATATTCAGTAAGAAAAAAATTTTATCTCCGGCAAGTAATTGCTTTCACTGCTGTCCTAGCCAATTATTTAAGTTTTAGCCACCGACATTAACATCATCTTTATTCAAGAATCGCAAGTATCACGACAAAAGTCAAGCAAAGTGTTTAAATATACTGATTAAAATTAAACTAAAAATATGACCTAATTATTATAGGATATGCATTGCAACCATCTGCTACCAGGAAAAAATTCCGTAAGCTTGAGTCATATTCGATAACTACTTTGGATGTCTTCTCTACAACCTTATAATTTTTTTAACTCATAAAACTCTGTATTTTCCGAAGTTTAATTCAACTTATGAAGATAAAGCAACACTAAATTGATGCTTTGACCCGGTTGACATTTTGGTCATAGGTTAGTAAATTCGGCGTTCGGAATGTTGTTAAATCCCAATCAAGCAAAACATTGAGAAATAAACCTGGCATAGTTACGGTTGACGTAGAGAATTTTTTTCGATCAACGATTAACTAACTTGATATTACACAGTTGTTCGAGCAAAGATAATTTTCACTACCTTCATGTTGCTGGAACATATTTAGAATTGCTCTCGTCAGACCTATTCAGAGTAAGGCTTCCCACACGCAGTCTAGATGGAAGCCGTTGCATTACTAAGCAATCAAGCCACGATACCTTATGCCTTCTTCATAGAAAATTTACCAACTCTTTAAACACTCTTTGTAGATTCTTTAATTATTTACTTTGGGTGAAGAATTATGGTAAATGATATCTCAGGTTCTTGTCAGCGAATAAGGGACTTTGCTGTTATTAAACACTTCATTCCATTGATAATTAACTATTGATGCAAATGGGTTGAGCAATGATAAAGCTCGATTTAAATCTCGGCTCCTCCAACAAAACCACATTAATTGTCTGTTTTCCCTTTTGTATTAAGGATGAGCGATTAGAGGGAACACTTAAAAATTCAGGTCTATTTTTACTTTGCACTTCTCAGTGAAAATACTGCACTCTGTTGCCTCAAGACAAGCTCTCCAAAGGATTACGCCTAAATGTCGAATTGGTGTGGTGTTTCACTCCTTCGGTTAAAACATCACACAATCAATCTCCTGTAAAGATATGCGCTTAGATTGTTAGTTATACGGCAGTAAAGATTTCTCCTGTGTAGGTTAATTAACTTACAATCGCGATTCAATAGAAGAAATGCAGTATTAGTAAAAGAATTTTTTAAAAATCATGGAGCCTATACCAAACGTTGAAGAAATCGATTTTCAAAAACACTTGCAGGTTTTGCAACGACGCTGGGTGCCAGCAGTAGGGGTTTTTGGAGTCGCTGTTAGCCTTGCATCTTTGTTTGCAGTTTCAGTCAAACCTTCATACAAAGCAGAAGCGAGTCTTTTAATTAAGACAAGTCATTCCTTTGCCCTGACGGGGGTGGGGGAAGACATCGGCAAGCTCGAAGGGTTAACGCAGTCGAATAGTCCCCTGGATACTCAAGCGAAGATTGTTTCATCTGTGCCAGTGCTTCAAGAAACAATCAGCGTCCTTGAACTCAAGGACACTCAAGGCAAATCTCTGAAAGTTGAGGAGTTTGCTAAGAAGTTGAAGGTCGATGCTGCCAAAGGAACCGATGTTTTACAAATTTCCTACACGGATGAAGATCCAGAAATAGCAGCAAAAGTCGTTAACACGGTTATCGACACTTATATCCGGCATAATATCCAGGCTAATCGGGCTGATGCTCAAGCTGCAAGGCAATTTATTGTCAATCAATTACCGACAACAGAGGCAACTGTAAGAGCCGCAGAGTCCGCATTGCGTAAGTTCCGAGAGGATAATCGGATAATCGTCCTCCAAGAAGAAGCAAGTACTGCTGTTAGTACGATTTCCAAACTAGAAGATGCGATCGCTGACACTCAAGCTCAACTAGCTGATGTCACCGCAAAAGAGGAAAAGTTACGCAGTCAAGTAAACCTGGATTCTAAGCAAGGCTTGACTTATAGCGAGTTGAGTAAAATACCAGGAGTTCAGCAGTTGTTAGTGCAACTCCAAGAAGCCCAAAGCCAACTGGCTGTTGAGCAAACTCGCTATCAGCCACAACACCCGGCAGTTATCAATTCACAAGAAAAAGTCACCGCTCTCAATAGCTTGCTGCGTTCTCGGGTACAGCAAGTAACTGGTAGCAATCAACCAATCCGGATGGGAAATATCCAGGTGGGTGAGATGCGACAAGAACTGATCGGGGAACTTTTGAAATCGGAAACAGAACGCACCGGTTTAGAGCAAAAAGTCGCGAAATTATCTAATACTTGGTCGGCTTACAAACAACGAGCAAGTATTTTACCAAGATTAGAACAGACACAGCGGGAACTTGAGCGGAAGTTAAAGGCAGCGCAGACGACTTATGAAACGCTGTTGACAAGATTGCAAGAAATCAACGTCACAGAGAATCAAAGTGTTGGCAATGCCAGGATTATTTCTTCGGCTTTGGTACCAGATAAACCAGCGGCTGCTACCAAGAGGTTGGCTGTTGGTGGTGGAGCGATCGCCGGCACGCTGCTGGGTGTAGTTGCGGCTTTTGCTCTAGATGCGATCGACAGATCCATCAAGAGTGTTAAAGAAGCCCGAGAAATGTTTCAATATACCCTGTTGGGAGTGATTCCTGCTTTCAATAGAAACGGCAAAAATAATTCCAGTAAGGATATAGAAGAAACATATGCCAGAGTCATTAGCAGAGATATTCCCAGCTTTCCTCTGGGTGATGCTTACCAAATGCTGCAAGCGAACCTGAAGTTTCTCAGTTCTGATAAAAAACTCAAAGCGATCGCCGTCACCAGTTCCGTTGCTCGTGAGGGCAAATCAGAAGTTTCGGCAAATTTAGCTGTCTCAATGGCTCAAGTAGGACATCGGGTGTTGCTAATCGATGCCGATATGCGCCGCCCCACACAGCACCATATCTGGAAACTGACGAATGCTGTGGGCTTGAGTAACGTCATTGTTGACCAAGTTGAATTGAGTACAGCGGTGCAAGAAGTGATGCCCAATCTCTACGTCCTCACATCGGGTGTAGTACCACCGAATCCTGTGGCACTACTGGAATCCAATCGCATGGCGACTTTAGTTAATAGCTTTATCAGAGATTACGATTTCGTGATTTTTGATACTCCACCCCTAGCCGGGACAGTGGATGCAGCCATTTTGGGTAAGGTGGTTGACGGTATCTTGCTGGTGGTGCGTCCGGGAGTGGTTAATTCCGCCAGTGCCAACGCTGCCAAAGAGTTCTTAACTCAGTCCGGTCAGAATGTTTTGGGTATGGTGATTAACGGTGTGAATGTAAAAAGCGAGCCTGACAGCTACTTCTACTACACCAGAGAATACAGCGAGTCAGCTTCTAATCGCAACACAAGCAAAAAACGAGAACTATCCAGAGCGATGGGGAAGAGGGGTGAGTACTGAGCCCAGCATGAAGTAAATTCGTAGCCAATTATTGAAACGCAGAGTTAGCGCTATCAGGCAGAGTTTGGCTACGAACTAATAAAATCTTGTAGTAAGTCCTAAGGATTGACAATTTCTCGCTCATTCCTTCTAGTCACCAAATCTGCATTATCAAACCTTCATTTAGACCACATTCTTACACTCTTCTACCCTGCACCCTAGCTTGCAAGAGCGCAGGGGTAGGCTCTAAGGGGACCAGATCGAAAAAGATGTGGTTTATTTAACAAAAAAAGCGCTGTCATCAAGAATTACTAAAATTGGAGTGTAGAGGCTAAGTGTTAAAATACCTTTCAAAAGTCTTATATATCCTGGGAGAAGGTAAAAAGAATCTACTTTTTTTGCTTTTACTATTCACTGTATCCTCTGTGTTAGAAACCTTGGGAGTAGGATTAATCGGCCCTTTCTTAAACTTATCTTCCAACCCCGAATCTATTCACAAAAATCCTTCAGTCCATTTTATTTATCAAAAATTAGGGATGCAATCTAGCGGCAAGTTTATCTTTCTGCTAGGGGTAGTAATTGTCGCCATATTTTGCATTAAATCATTACTGTATTTTTTGGCAAAAACATACATTGTGAGATTTAGCTTTGACCAAAAGAAGTTACTCATATCTAAATTGCTCCATACATATCTCACTGTTCCCTACACCTTTCATTTGAGCCGAAATACAGCTAGCCTGATTAAAAATATAGTTTTAGAAACAGAGAGTTTTACTCACTATTGTATGCTGCCGTTACTTAATTCAGCAGCTAACCTGACTGTAACTTTCGTATTATTATTACTACTTGCCAAGACTAACTTAGTACTTCTCAGTATGATGTTGGGAATTCTACTTCCCATATTTATCCTCTTCCAACGACTTGGGAAAAAGTTTAGCAAGTGGGGTGAGACATTATCGGCAACTTATCAGGAAATGGTGCGGATTATTAATCATAGTTTGGGAGGAGTGAAAGAAACACGAGTGATTGGGTGTGAGGCATATTTTGAAGAGCAAATGGCTTACCAAGCTCAGATTCATTCACGGGCTGCAACTTTGTATTTTGGTTCCGAGTTATTGCCAAGAGTCTTAATCGAAACCAGTCTAATAGTATTTATCATCCTTTTTATCTCCATATCTCAACTTTTGTCTACAGATAATACCAAAGATTTAACTTCAGTTTTGGGTGTTTTTGCAGTTGGTTCAATACGTTTAATCCCATCTGCAAGCCAGTTTGTGCAAGCTATAGCTCAGATGAGAACCCACAGTCATTCTTTGGATATGCTGTATCTTGACTTGAAAGAAATAGACAAAGAGGGGAATAAAAAGTTGAAAAACTTAAGCTTGAACTCTCTGTCTTCTCCAAATAAAAGTATACCTTTTACAGATAGAGTTGACTTAAAAAACATCACCTATTCCTACCCTGGAATCAGCGAACCTTCTCTAAACAATATTTCTTTAAGTATCAGAAAAGGAGAATCTATCGCTCTCATAGGTAAGTCTGGTGCAGGTAAGACAACATTAGTAGATGTGATTTTAGGACTTTTAGAGCCGAACAGCGGAGACATCAAAATTGATGGTAAATCTGTATATAAAAATCTTCGTGGTTGGCAAAATTTAATTGGATATATTCCCCAATCAATTTCATTAATGGATGACACAATTGAACGAAATATCGCTTTTGGTGTCCCCGACAATTTAATCGACCAAGAAAAACTACAAAATGCAATCAAAGCGGCTCAACTAGAAGAATTGCTCGCACAGCTATCAGATGGAATTAAAACTTCTGTCGGTGAAAGGGGAGTCCGCTTATCTGGTGGGCAGCGTCAGCGGATAGGAATTGCCAGGGCACTGTATTTTGAGAGAGAAATTCTTGTCTTAGATGAAGCAACATCGGCCTTAGACAATGAGACAGAAGCGCTAGTCACCGAAGCAATTTGCTCATTATCCGGGACAAAAACGATGATTATTATTGCCCATCGTCTTAGTACTGTAGAACATTGCGATCGCGTCTATATGTTGGAACGAGGAAATATTATCAAGTCGGGCAGTTACAAAGAAGTTGTCATCAGTCGTTAGGCAGATTATGGAGCGAGATTTTCAATTAAAGACTCCAGTAGTTTTTATAATCTTCAAAAGACCCCACACCACAGAGAGGGTATTTGAAGAAATTCGTCAAGCCAAACCAACACAGCTCTTGGTGATTGCAGATGGGGCTCGTAACGGACATCCTGATGAAGCAAAGAAGTGTGAAGCTACACGGGCAATTATTGAGCAAGTTGATTGGGATTGCGAAGTTATCAAAAATTATTCGGATGTTAATTTAGGTTGTGCAAAACGTGTCTCTAGCGGTTTGAACTGGGTTTTCAGCAAATTTGAAGAAGCGATTATTTTAGAAGACGATTGCGTACCTCATCAAACATTTTTTCGGTTTTGCGAAGAATTATTAGAAAAATATCGATACGATAACCGAATCGCTTCCATTTCCGGGCAAAATGTTCAATTTGGGCATAGACGAACTAACGACAGTTACTACTATTCACGTTACAACCATTGCTGGGGTTGGGCAACTTGGAGACGTGCGTGGCAGCATTATGACTACCAAATCGAATTGTGGAAAGAGATTGAATCAAATAGTTTTTTAGATGATATTCTTATCGATTCCCAAGCAGTGGAGTATTGGAACAAAAGGCTGAAGTCTGTTTATGAAAGTCCTGCGATTAATATTTGGGACTATCAATGGACATTTACTTGCTGGATGCAGAATAGTTTGGGCATTATTTCTAACGGGAACTTAATTTCTAATATTGGCTTTGGCCCAGACTCGACTAATTTTATAAACAGTAAAAATAATCCATTTGAAAATATCCCGACAGAAGCGATGGAATTTCCTCTTAAACATCCTCCATTTATGATTCGCGATCTGCAAGCAGATGATTTCACTCAAAAAACCTTATTTAGGGAAAGTAAGCTCCAACTTTTCAAGGATAAAATTAAAAAAATCTTAACATCTAGAGAAGATATCGATCGCAATTTTAAAGGCATGAGGTTATCTAAATGAGTACGTCATTAGGAGTCACTTCGTCAGAAAACCGCAGAATCAATTATTTATGTAGAAAGCTAGAAACCATCGGAGTTTTTATATTATTTTTAGGATTCTTTGATGCAAATCTCTATAGCTATCGCGTTTCCTTCAATACTATCAGCTATGGAATCGCTTTATTTTTGATCCTTTTGCGTTGGAAGCGATGCGTTTATGTCGGCACTAGAGATATATCTTTGTTACTGCTAGTGGGAATAACTTTACTTTCATATTTTTGGTCAACTGCACCAGATTTTACCTCAATAGAAACTAAAACAATCATCCGCTCTGCACTATTTGGCATCTATCTAGCGGCACAATATAACCCAAAAGAATTGATGGAATTATTCCTCAAGATGTTTGGCATCGCAGCCGTCTTAAATTTAGTATATGCAGGCTTTGCAATTGCTACAGGTCAATCACATCTAGCAATTGCTTGGACAAACAATCAGTGGTCATGGACAGGATTTTTAACCCACAAACAATACTTTGGGCGGATGATGATGCACACATCTGTCTTATTTGTATTAAGTATCTTAAGTAGTAATAGATTTCGTCGGCTGAAATTTGCCGGGTTGAGTATTTCCTTTCTCTTACTTTTCCTATCCAAAAGTACAACATCTTGGACAGGCTTCATCCTAGCATTAACCTTATTACCGATACTCAAACTTGCACGCTTAAATTACAAAACGCGAACAATTTTGTATATGACAGTAGTATTAATAGTTGGTGCAATTGCATTAATAATATTTAGTAACTTAGAAACAATCGTCGTCGATGTTCTACACAAACCACCAGATTTTAACGGACGCTTTGACATCTGGAGTCTCGCAATTCAAAATGGCTTAAAACGACCTTGGCTTGGTTATGGATATTCTGGTTTTTGGACTTCCAGCGAAAGTACAGCACTAATCAACAGTACATGGCTCAGAACCGAAACAGGCGATCGCTTTCATTCCCACAACGGATTTATCGACCTTTTCTTACAACTAGGCATCATCGGCTTAACATTATTTGCAATTAACTTTTTCTCACTTATTAAGCGATTAATAAACCTCATCCACACAACCAAAACCATCGAAAGTTTTTGGATGCTTGAATTTCTCCTACTAGGCTTTCTTATGCAAATCACCGAAACCCTGACATTATTTTCCTCCCATACCATGTCTTCCATATACATAGCCATCGGACTATCCACAATAATTTGGCAAAATCGAATTAAAAGAAACATTGCGTACTCACCCCTAAACAAAAGTCTTGTATAAATCTTTTTGCCTCACACCCTTCCGTCCTGGGTAGGCATATTCCTAGCAAAAGAAAAGATAAAAAACTAATTTTGTACCACATTAATTGTGATGAGTAAATCAACATTTCAATTCCTCTTCTTTCCCTCATACTTCGCACCCTTTGCGTCTTCGCGGTTCAATCATTTTAATTAATTTGCTGGAGTACCAGTGGTCTGTTTCATTGATTGTGAGGGGTTAAATAATGAACCGCGAAGACGCAAAGAACGCGAAGAAAGAAGGAAAGAAATAAATGAAAACCCTCCTAATAAACACATCAGACACAAATGGTGGCGCAGCCCGTGCATGCTATCGGCTGCATAACGGCCTACAGAACATCGGAGCCAATTCCAAAATGTTAGTCCAAGAAAAACTTAGCCACAATCAAACCGTCCAACAAACAGAAAACATCAAACTATTTCAAGCCATAGAAATAGCAAAACAAACCTTCGATGCACTACCACTAAAATATTATCAACATCAAAAGAAAACCTTCTCCATACAGTGGGTACCAGACAGACTAATTAACAAAATCAACAAAATTGCCCCAGATATCATTAATCTCCACTGGATTAACTCAGCATTCATGCAGCTAGAAACCATCAAAAAGTTAAAGCGTCCCGTAGTTTGGACACTGCATGATATGTGGGCTTTTACAGGGGGATGCCATTATAGCGGGGAATGCACGAGTTATACAAAAACCTGTGGCAGTTGTCCCCAACTCTTGAGTAATAAAAACAGCGATTTATCTCATTGGGTATGGCAACGCAAAGCCTCATCATGGAAAGATATTAATCTCACAATTGTCTCCCCCAGTTCTTGGTTAGCCAAATGTGCTAGTTCTAGTTCCCTCTTTCAGAAATTGCGTGTTGAGGTAATTCCTAATGGCATTGATACGCAAATTTATAAACCAATTCCTCGCCATACAGCTAGAGAATTATTAAAATTACCTCAAGATAAACAACTAATTCTCTTCGGTTCGCTATATGCAACTAGCGATAATCGCAAGGGTTTTCATTATTTACAGCCAGCTTTGCAAGAACTGAGTCAAGCTGGTTGGCAAGATAAGTTAGAGGTTGTTGTTTTTGGCTCATCTCAACCGGATAATCCACCAGAATTTGGTTTCAAATCTCACTATTTGGGTACTTTTAATGATGATTTATCTTTAGCTCTAATTTATTCAGCAGCGGATGTATTTGTTCTGCCTTCTACACAAGAAAATTTGGCAAATACAGTGATGGAAGCAATTAGCTGTGGGACACCTTGTGTTGCTTTTAATATTGGGGGAATGCCAGATATGATTGAGCATCAAAAAAATGGTTATTTAGCTGAAGCTTTTCAAGTAGAAGATTTGGCTCGGGGTATTGCTTGGGTTTTGGAGAGAAATGATAAGCTTTCTTTCTATGCTCGTCAGAAGGCAGAACAAGAATTTGCGTTAGAAGTTCAGGCTAGACGTTATTTTTCTTTGTTTAAAGAAGTTGTGTGAAAAAGATTTTTTTTCATCTGCGTCCTACCCTACGGGAAGCCGAAGCGGCTACCGTGTCTATCTGCGGTTAATTATTTAATTTTTGGCAATTTTGCAAGAACTCTACTGAAGAAAAAGATATTTATGAAAGTTCTTTTTTTGACGACAATTCTGTTAAGTAAAAATTGTAATGGTGGTGAAGTTGCTTCTCAGTGGTTTATTGATGCGATTAGGCATTTGGGACATCAAGTTACAGTTGTTGGTTATCTTCGTAAGGGAGACGTTTTTAAACATAATCCGCAAGAGGTGTTAGTTGTTGATGAGCGGTATACGGAAACGAGAAAGTCAAAATTTCATGCCATGCTTTGGATGGGATTTAGTTTTTTGAAAAATCTACCTTATTCAGCAGCCAAATATTATTCTGCTGCTTACATCGATTTAGTTAAAAACTTACTGAATAAAGAGGACTATGACCAGATCATTATTGACCACGCTCAGATAGGTTGGATAGAAAAATTTATCAAAGATAAGAGCAAATTGGTTACTATTGCCCACAATATCGAGCATGAAATATATGAGGATAATTTTAAAAAAGCCAAAAATTTAATTTCAAAATTTATTTATCAAAGAGAAGCAAATTTAATTAGAGCGCAGGAAGAAAGTTTCTCAGAAATTCAACAAGTTTGGACGCTGACGGAACATGATAATAAGTACTTTTCTCAGTTTAGTGGTGCAAATACAACTAAAACTTTTGGGATTGTACCAAATGCGATAAATGTCAAGGAAAAAACTGTTAATAAATCCTGCGATATTGGTCTTTTAGGTAGTTGGTCATGGCAAGCAAATATCGAAGCCCTGGAATGGTTTCTAGAAGCTGTTTATCCTCATTTGCCAACTAACTTGTCGATTCATATTGCTGGCAAAGGTGCTGATTGGTTGGATGGTAAATATCCGAATATCATCTATTGCGGTGTCGTACCAGATGCTCAAGAATTTATGTCACATTCCCGAGTTGTAGCGATTCCAACTTTGAGTGGAGGTGGTATCCAAATCAAAACTTTAGATGCAATTACCTCTGGTTCTTTCATCGTCGCTACCACTGTAGGTTTACGAGGAATTTCTCACCCCCCATCCACAGTTAAAATTGCCGACAATCCAGAAGAATTCGCTTCTTCTTTAGTTTCAGCCGTTACTTTATCATCAACGCAAAAATCCTTAGATGAAGCTAACAACTGGTATCAACAACGCCAAGATAAATTCCACAACGATTTAGCTAATGCACTTAATAAAGAGGGCAAAAATCCGAAGCCAAAAATCTCTCCCCAACCTCTTCCCTTTGCGTACTTAGCGTCTAAGCCGAGACGGCTGACTTCGCCTACGTGGTTAAATAAATGAAAATATCAATCATTACACCCGTATATAATTCCGCCAAAACATTGGAGACAACGATCCAAAGTATTATCAATCAAAAAACCATATCGCAATTAGAATACATAATTGTTGATGGAGGCTCAAATGATGGCAGCCTCGAAATCATTCAGCGTTATTTACATCACATCGACATCTTTATTTCTGAAACCGATAAAGGTGTCTATGATGCGATGAATAAAGGTATTTCTCGTGCCACGGGTGACATTATCGGTATTATCAACGCTGATGACTGGTATAACGATAAGGCCTTGGAAACTGTAGAAACCATTTTTACCCAAGAATCAGATATTTCCATCGTTTACTCTCCCATACATAACTATTTTGACGGTAAGTATTTAAATACCTTCACACCAGGTGAATTAGAAAATCTTGTATTCAAATTTACCTTGAATCATCCTAGCTGCTTTGTGAAAAAGTCAGTCTACGACCAGATAGGTGTGTATGATTTAACCTACTCAATGGCGGCTGACTACGATTTCATTTTTCGAGCTTATACATCTGGTGTTCGTTTTCGCTACCTTGATACACCCCTTGTTTCATACTCTCTTAACGGCATGACTGGAAAACCATTGAGTAAATTTAAACAAATCCATGAGAGTTGGAAAGTCGCATCAAAATTTGCTCAAAACACCTCTAAAGACTTAGAAAAACAACGTCAAAAATTTTACTCAGTTTGGCTAGTTAAAGAATTCCTAACCCTGCCATTCAAGCAATTTATTAAACCCCCTACCGCTAGAAAAATCAAAGCTTTTGTGAGAAATACCCTGGGAGGTTTGCCATCCGATCGCTATGGAGCATGGTGACAATAACATGTAATAATTTTTCAAGGAACAATTAGAGCTAATTGTCACTTAATAAAATATCCTACCACCCTAGGAAAAGTCTTAAAAACTACCAGTAAATCTTTGGAAATATCATGTTATGTGCTGCACGAATAAAACAATTGATGAGGTAGTCGTACTGGGAACAAAGTTTCATAAAGTACGAGTTGAAGAATTAATTACTTACGTAGTAACTGCCGCAAAATTTGAACAAAAATCTGTCGTTGGGAATGTCAATGTTCGGGCAATGAATTTTGCTTGCGACCTACCTTGGTATAAAAACTTTCTCAACAAATCAGATTTAGTCTTTTGTGATGGATTTGGTGTTTTATTGGGAGCAAAAATACTGGGATACTCAGTAGATTCGACTCATCGCATGACCTGTCCAGATTACATCGAAAATTTGGCTAAAAGTTGCGAGCAGCAAAACATATCGTTGTATTTACTAGCAGGTAAACCCGGTACGGTAGAAAAAGCGATCGCCAAACTGAAAGCGATCGCCCCCAACCTAAAAATCAAAGGACATCACGGCTACTTTGATAAGTCGGGTGAGGAAAACGCATATGTAATCAATGACATCAATAAATTTCAACCAGGAATTTTGTATGTCGGCTTTGGGATGCCCTTACAAGAACGTTGGATAGAAAATCACATCGAACAAATAGATGCCAAAGTCTTTCTACCCCTGGGTGCCTGCCTCGATTTTTACACAGGTAACGTCTACAGAGGTCCCCGCTGGATGACCGATAGGGGACTTGAATGGTTAACTAGATTTTTCACAGAACCGCAACGCTTGTGGGAACGTTACGTCATCGGCAACCCGCTATTTTTTTATCGAGTCTTGCAAGAAAAAATCAGTCATACCTTGCGAACACAGTTTGAACAAGGAAGAAGGAGGAGGGTTTGAGATGGGGATACAAGACCCCAACTCAAAACGAGCGACCTGAATAAGTCGGGATATTAAACCCCCTGCTTGCCGATAAATATATCTTTCTTCCTTTGCGCCTCTCTCTGCGTGAACCAAAAACCTTTGAATCGGAGCGAAGTCATTATCGAGTCCAACTAAACTATCTAGGTGCAACTTTCCCATGTTAATCAACCGACGACAGGCCTTACAGCTAGGTTTAGCAGCCTTCACAGGCATCACAGCCACCTCACTCACCAAAACTATCCATAGCAATGACAACCCAAAACGTAACTTTAGAGTAGTTGGGCAATCTCCCTTAAGAAAACGGGCTGTAGCAAGAGGATTCCTTTCTGGTGCTGCAGGCAACTATCCAACCCTATCAACCGATGCAGCACTCAGAAATCTTTTTGCGCAAGAATGCAGCATTTTAGTGCCAGAAAATGAACTCAAATGGGATACTCTGCGTCCTGCCATCGATAAATTTGACTTTAGTAAAGGTGATTGGTTAGCTAAATTTGCTAGCACTCACCGGATGTATTTTCGCGGACACACCTTAGTTTGGGACCAAGCATTACCAGGATGGTTTAAAGAAAAAGTCAACCACCAGAATGCAGAAAATATCTTAGTCGAACACATCACCACCACAGTCAAACATTACGCTGGAAAAGTTCACTCCTGGGATGTTGTCAACGAAGCGATCGCCATTCCCTACAGCAATCGTCCTGATGGTTTGCATCCCGGAGCTTGGTTAGAGCTATTAGGTGATGGATATATTGACCTAGCTTTCCGTACCGCAGCAGCAGCAGACCCAAAAGCCATGCTTGTGTATAACGACCGCTGGCTAGACTATGACACCCCGAGAGATAATGCTCAAAGAGCCGCCGTCTTAAAGTTGCTCGAACGTTTCAAGTCTATGGGAACCCCAGTACAAGCCCTTGGCATTCAAGCGCATCTAGATGGGAGTGAAACACGCTTCAACCCCCGCAAACTCAGGACTTTTCTTAGAGATGTTGCCAGTCTTGGTTACAAAATTTTGATTACCGAACTGGATGTCGTCGATAAAAAATTACCCGTTGATATTGCCCGACGCGATCGCCTTGTTGCCCGTGCTTATGAAGATTATCTCTCAGTCGTTTTAGACGAGAAAGCTGTAATTGCAGTTCTCACTTGGGGATTGAGCGATCGCGCAACTTGGCATTCAAACTACAATCCCCGCCCAGACCGTGCGCCAGTCCGTCCTTTACCATTTGATTCTAACCTCAAACGCAAGCTGGGTTGGAACGCAATGGCAAGAGCCTTTGACAAAGCTCCAAAACGTTAAACCATAAGCAAACCGTGTTTCCACCACCGGATGCAAACACTAAAAAATAGCCTTGAATATGTATTTTATTTTTCTCTTTTTAATAAAAAATTGCAAATCTTAACCCAGAAACTCTTTACAGACATAGACTACATTGCTTTAGCCCCAATCACTTCAACAACAAGCAATAAATAATTCAATGAATTACACAAAAGTAAATACAGGAGATAAAGAATCTTGGCTTACAAACCTTTAACAGTAATCGATTTCAAATCAGACCTCAGGTCAGCAAAAGGTACAAGTATCCAAAAAGGGCTAGTAGTCAAATTACTGCGCGTAATTGCACTGATGCTGCTAGATGGTTTATCTCTGAGCTTGGCATGGAAACTAGCAATATCCTACGGCACGCCCATAGACTCCCCTTGGACAGAAGAGTCATCATTGTTACTAGTGACTCTCAGCGTTGAGTTAAGCATCATCGCCATAACCGGACTATACAAAGCAGGTCAAAGTCGGCGAAACTATGCTGGCTTAATCAAAGCAGTTTCATTATCAGCAGTATTGCTCTTGTTTATTGCTTTCCTCTACGAACCAAATCGCTATCTCTCACGCTCAACATTCCTCCTGTCTTGGTTGCTATCTTGCACCTTCGTTTGTACTGCTCGTTTCCTCTTTGATATCACCACCAAACTTGCCCGCAAAAAAGGAGCAGTTCGCTATCCAATTTTTCTGATTACAGATGCAGAAGAACAAGAAAATCACATTCGCTTAATCAAAGACGAAAATTGCTACACCATACTCGGAATTGCTAACTCTAGCTGCTTGGATTTCGAGAATCGCGAAGCCACCTTTAAATATCTGCGTGACTTAGGAGCAGTAGAGGCATTTGTTTCTTGGGGTGCGATCAAAAATCGTCTGTATGTTTGCTGGAATTTCCACACAGCCGGCATTACCCTCAGAATGCTGCCAACAAATAGCGAACTGCGTCATCCTAAATCCGTATTTTGGTTAATTGGAGACGTTCCCTGTCTGACAATTCCCGCACCAATAATCGTCGGTAGTGATTTTTGGGTCAAGCGGTGTTTTGACCTTTGCTGTTCGGTGATTTTGTTGTTCCTATTTACACCAATCTATCTACTGATTGCCCTGCTGATAAAAATTGACTCCCCAGGCCCAATATTTTTCAGACAGAACCGGATTGGATTGCATGGCAAAGATTTCAAAATTTGGAAATTCCGCACAATGGTCACAAATGCAGAAAAAATGCAGGCATCTCTAGAATCCAAAAACGAAATCAAAGATGGTGTAATCTTTAAACTCAAAGACGACCCCCGCATCACCAAAATTGGCAAATTATTGCGTCGTTATAGCCTTGACGAACTACCACAACTATTTAATGTCATCCTTGGTGAAATGAGTCTTGTTGGCCCCCGTCCTCTACCGAAGCGAGATGTCGAAAGATTTAAAACAAAGCACTTTATCCGCCAAGAAGTTTTACCCGGTATTACTGGATTGTGGCAAGTTTCTGGACGCTCTAATATCGACAATTTTGAAGATGCAGTCCAATTAGATATCAACTACATTGAGAATTGGTCCCTCTGGCTGGACATGAAAATTTTACTGCAAACAGTAGGAGTTGTTTTCCAAAAAACAGGAGCATATTAACCAAACAAAGCAAAAGTAAAATTTTCCTTCTTCCTTCATAAGAAAAAACCCGCAACAAGCGGGTTAACCATACATCCGACAATAAATCAGCCAAAAACTTAGCTGAAATGCTTTAGTTCTGCTTCCAATTGGCGAACCAGGCTTTCGTTACCATTGGCTCTCGCTACTTGCAAGCGACGCTCCACGCTCTTTTGAATATTCTGGCGATGGGCTTGTTCTGTTTTTTGTACAGCTTCCAGTCTGTTCTTAATCATAATGAGTACCAGGTTATTGTTTTATTTATGTCTTCTATCCATAACATAGCATAATTTTTAGTTACACTTGTTACAGAATAATATCTTGTAATGTCCATCTACTCTCAAGCCATATCCGTTCGCCGATGAAAGAACAAGCCTCCCTCAGCCTTTTGAGCGATTTTGGCGATAGCGATGTGTATGTTAACGCAAATCAACCCGGCCATGATGGTGTTCACGAAGAAAGAAGGAAGAAGTACCCACATGAGCACTCATGAAACAAGGACACTGTTTTTCTTCTCTGCGAGACACTACGTGAACGCGCTACAAAGGACTCGAAAAACATCTTTTTTTTACTGAAGCTCTAAACTTACGAACGCGCATTTTTATTAGCTATTCCTTCTTCCAACTTCGGTCCTTACTTCAACATCATTTGTAAACTTAACGCACCAGATTCCGCCGCAAAACATTGCCGCTGCTAGATTTTGTCTGATGAATGCATATTCTCCTATCTTGCAGCTTGCGTATAAACGACAGATTTATAATTTTATAAGTTACAAAAAGTATAATAAAGACAAAGATCGTTTTTAGTCCATTGAAATGGACTTATGCTATCAGACAGGGACTTATAGTCTAAGAGCGGGTAGGGATATAAATCGATTGACCTGAGCAATAGCAGTTATCATTGTGACATTTTTTTTATATTTATGAAAACCCTTGTTTCCTACGTCATTCTACTTGGGCTGAGTACAAATTTATTAACTAACTCACCCATTGCCAACGCCCAGACTGCTAAAATTGAAGAATTCATCAGTGTAGGTAACGAACCCTTTTGGAATGTTACCGTCAAAAAAAGCGGTATTGTCTACTCCACCCCAGATGCGAAAAAGCAAACCTTTCCTTACCTTGCACCGTTAAAAGCAGATGGACGGCCCGCAGACTTAGTGCGAGTGTACCAACTTAGAGGAAGAGGAAACAATATGTTAATCATTAAGAAAGTTAGCGATTGTAGCGATACGATGTCAGATAAGAAGTATCCCTATTCGGCAACTCTCATCCTGGATAATAGGGTTTTGGAAGGCTGTGCGCAGAGAAGATAATTACACTTGAATGCTTGAAACTCTTTATGGATAATAATTTTACAATCTAAAATCTCAAATTGAATGGGCTTTTTATGACAACATTATCTGACAACAAAGTTTATCAAGGTCAGTTTGGAGACTTTACAATCACCGAAGGCGATCGCACTGGGGTGATTATCTACCGTTCGGGGTTAATGGTAGCCGCTGTTACCTTGGCTGTCGGTACTTTTTTGGTTTTACGAGACAATAATCCCAACATTTTCCAGCTATTAACGCCACTGTATGCTTGTTTTAGTCTTGCACTCGGTGTAAGTTTATTTACCATCCATATTTATATGGCAGCTTTGCACCGAACTTTACAAGCTTTTTGGGCAATTGGTAGCATTAGTGCAATTGTACTGGCGCTTAGGAGTAGCGAACCCTTAGCGATCGCTGTTTACAATCAACCGATTACTTTATTGGGAATCGGTTTTACCTTCGCAGCATTGACAGGTATTTATTTTAAAGAAGCTTTTTGCTTCAATCGTCTAGAAACAAAGGTATTAACAGTAGCAGTGCCATTACTATTGCTGGGACATTTAGTTGGTGTATTACCAATTCAATGGGAACGAGTTTTATTAGTTACTTGGGCAATTTTGTTTTTAGTATTTGCCTTGCGTAAACTAGTGCAAGAAATTCCTGCGGATATTGGGGATAAATCTGTTTTCGATTATTTAAAGGGGCAATAATCAGTTTATCAACGGTGGCGCACCTACTGGTAAAGGTGCTGATGTCAATACTACGAGGTTCCGTAGATGAATCTAGTGGTTCGCCACATTAATTTCGCTCTTGCGGCAAGATCCCCGACTTCGTGAAAGTTGTCGGGGATATGATATGTGGATGAATATAGCATAGCGAGGGACCAAAATAGATGAATGAGATATCATCAATTCAATTGAAAAACTTTTTATTCTTTAACCTTTTTATACCCGCTAGTTTTTTTCTTTTTACCATTTACTTCATGCCTATTGAACAAGTATTTCAATTCGATACAAGCGATGAAGGGATTGAGTTGATCAAAGCCTCACTTCACTTACAAGGCTTTGCAATGTACGCAGATATTTGGAACGATCAACCACCCCTTTCAACAATCATTTTATCATTCTGGCTCGATTTATTTGGCAAGTCAATCTTTGCAGCCCGACTTTTAACTCTCAGCTTCTCAACAATACTTGTATGGTCTTTCTGTCAGATTTTACGTATCTATTTAGGAAACTTTCCAGCAATTGTAGGCACTTTATTACTAATTATTTCTTGCAATTTTCTCAGACTTAGTATTTCCGTAATGATTGGCTTGCCAGCTTTAGCACTAGCTATGCTCTCAATTTACATATTCACTCTCTACAAACAAAAATTTTCTTTTTTGCCAATTATTATTTCAGGCAGCTTACTAGCTCTATCTTTACAAATAAAATTATTTACAGCATTTCTAGTTCCTTTAATTATATTCGAGTTTGTACAACTAAAGTTTACTAAATATTCTCAGCAACAACCAAAGCAAAATTTATTCTTAGATATTCTTTTATGGGTAGCTTCCGTTTCTTTCGTTTTTATTATTATTGGTATTTTGTGTAAATCGCTAAATTCCGAACAACTATTACAATCTCATCTAGAAACCAGTGTTAAAACAGCATTTAGTAAAGAAAATAGTTTGAAACTAACACTATTATTTTTTTTGCAAGATTTCGATTATTTACTCTTAGCAATTCCGGCAATTATTAACATTATAAAAAAAAGACAGTGGGAAAAATCTTTGCCTATTATTTGGCTATCAACTGTTTTTATCCTTCTGATTAATCATCGTCCAGTCTGGTATCATCACTACCTTTTAATCTCGATTCCTCTTACCTGGTTAGCTACATATGGAATTACATTATCCTCTGATTTTTTTCAACAAAGCAATTGGTACTCTCACTTCAAGCCGAATCGTCTCAACAAATTAACTTTATCAGGATTTGCAGCAGGCTCATTAATTTTCTCAATTCTCGTCACTCCGATTAAGCTAGGAGTCATTCAACTAGAAAATCACAGATATATAGAGAAAAGTCAGGACAATATACAATTAGTCAACTTGGTGTTAGAACACAAAAAATCTACTAAATGGTTTTTTACAGATTGCCCAATTTATGCTTTCTATTCAGGTTTACGAGTTCCACCAGAAATTGCTGTTCTTTCCCATATAAGAATAGAGTCAAAAACCATAACACGAGAGCGACTCCTGTCAGTTTTTGAAACTTATAATCCAGAGCAAGTTTTAGTATGTAAATCTCAAACAATTCACGAATATCTAAATAGTTATCTTGATGAACACTACTTAAAAATATATCAAAATCATGCAGGTACTCATTATCTGTTGAAAAATTAACGAAACAAGGTCAAAATTAAGCAAGATTTTTAAATTCATATATTTACTTAATAGTCAACCTTAATTGTGCCACTTTAAGGTGCGTTTGCCCTGACTTGGCTACCAGTGTTCCAGCAGCAGTCCATCCACATAATCAAAGTCCGTATCATCTGTCACTAACACCCAACTATGCTCTATGCACTGAGCAGAGATCCATATATCATTCATCGGGATTGGTCGCCCCTTGCGCTTCAAGGCTAATCGGGTTCGAGCATACACGGCCGCTGTTTCTCTCGTTAATGGCACAACTAAACAAGCCGCCATGAACTCCAAATAACGAGGCAAATTTTGTAATGGACGTGTAGAGTTTTCTGCACCAAACAGCAACTCTCCGACAACAACCATTGGCAAAATTATTTCCGGTAATGCCAGCACTCTCTCGGCGATTGCCACGTCTCCATTCAAGAAACGAACTGCAACAGAGGTATCAAGTGCAATCTCACCACTCATTCACATCTACCTGCCGACACTCTGTTGCAATTGATCGTTGCAGTTCTTCCGCCTCTAAGTCACTTAAAATTCCTGCAAACTTTGCGAGAGGATGGCTTTTCCGTGTAGCCTTAACCCGATGTAAAAAATCCAGCACTGTTTGTACTAGATCGTCGGGAGCCTCTTCAAGTTCTTGAATCAATTGCTCGCGATTTCTCATGTATTTACGATTCCCTAGAAAAGTGCGCTTGTCTAACTTTAGTATATCCAAATATTGACTTTGCTCACTGGTGCTGGATACCAATAAACTCGCGATCGCCCGTGAAGGAAAGTCATTCTCATAGCAAGATATCCTAAGGGGTACGGGAATTATAAGTGCAGAAAAAATAGTCGTAGTCCCAGCACCACGGGTAATCAAAGACCGTAGTTATGCATCTGCAGCCCAATTCAGACATTGGCTGTCAAATTCCATTTATAGGGTCAAATCAATCAATCTTTTCAGCCTTAGTGCCCATACCCGCAGAAGCTGAGTGTTGTACAAAAATATACTCACTCCTCAAATTCAAGTCGGAGCGATCGCAGGTCAAAATCGAGATTACGATCCAAAGAAATGGTGGGTTTACAAGTGTTGGTGTGCGGACAGTCATTGTTTAAGCGATCGCTATTTATGCACGCTTTTTGAATCCAACAGGTTAAAGAGCATGAGTGAGTCAACAAGCGCAGAACTGAATGTGGGTTCCCAAGAGCGCTAATCTTATATAGTTGCTATCAACTATTCTTCACCAACTGGGCACCGCAGTTTGAGCAAAATTTAGAATTAGCAGGATTTTTGTGTCCGCATTCGTTGCAGAAAATATGGGTACCTGGTTGTGGTGACGTTTTAACAGGTGCTTGCTGTTGTGTTTGAGGTTTTTCTGCCACGTTAGAATCTATACTAACTTGCAATTTATAGCGAACGATTAAAGACTGAATAATGTTAGCTTCACGCTTATATTCTGGACTATCATTTCCACCAACTTTTTCAAGTTCTATTTCACGTTCCTTTAAATAAGTCATCAACTGGTTAGATAACGTTTGTTTTCCTTGAGGTTGGTCTACGGTAGCAAATTTCGCTACAATCTGACGGCGAATTTCTTCTTTATCAGGACGACATGCCAGAACTTCTAGTACTTGCACGGCTTCTTCCCAATTAGATGCAATGTCTACGTTCTCCGTACCAATTACAGTGCGGCGAGTGTAGCGTATTACATTTTCTTGAGTCTTACGGTTTTGTTCTAATCGTAATATTTTAAAGGTTCTAGCTTGGACAACTAGTTGAAATATTTCTGGGTCTTCGGGGAATAAATCCCAGAAAGGAGGTTCTTTTTGAATATGTACAGGGATTGGCAGGTCTTTGCTTTCACCTCGCAGTTGTGCCCGCTTGGCTTCGATGGATTGTCCCTTCCAGTCTTGGTAAGATTGACGTAAGTCCTGCATTCCGTCAATACAGCGCAGCGAAAAGCCACCTTTTTCTTGAACAAAAATAATTCTGTGACGTTCGTTTTCACCAAGAGGGGTAATAGCGTCAGAACTTCCCACCCTTTCTTGCAATAAAGGGATGATTTTTATCGCTGCAGGGTCGCTGCTGTTTCGTCCACCAATGACGGCAACTTTTTTATTGTGTGCAGGAGTAAAACCTGCATCGGCACCTGTAAGGACTGCTTGGGATAGAATAATTAACGGTTGAGATTTTTCGTAAGCGATGCGGATATTGTTACGAATTGCTTCGGTGTCATTTTGCAGAGTTTTGAACAGGAGGTCACAAGCAGCTAACTCCTGCTTTAACTCAGTTTCTTGGGGGGAATTAATAACTACTGCTTGGGTTTTCTCGTGAATAATTTCTTTGAAGTCCTCGTAATTGACGGATTGTAGCTGGGTAATATCAAGTAACTGCATTACTTCACCAGCAGCACGTGTTTGTTTCCATAAGGGGCTAGTATCGCGTAATACATCTTCTGAGAGAGTAGTACAAACTTGATTTAAGCCAACTTCATAACGAGTTTGACTACCTGCCGATGCTCCAGCCAAATGCTCCATCATATCTTGATAAAGCAAATTGAGTTGCTCTCGGTCGTAAAGTTTAAACCCGTTGATTTTCAAAGCATCCGCACTTTCTGCTTCTTGGTCAGCCTTTTGTTTAAAATCATCACGCAGTTGACGCAAGCTTTGATTAAATCTTGCTAATCGTCGTTCCATTAAATCCAAATGTTCTAATATCCTGGCAATTACTTCTAATGCCAGAGAGCGGCTTTTGCGTTGGATAATGGCAATCAAACTACCTTCCAAACCAGAGAGAGCATCTTCGCAATACTTCTCCATATTGGCTTGTTTAGTAGCACCAAACAAATTTTTGAAGTGACTAATATCTTGAAGTGCAGCTTCGTATTGACGTTGACGGTTGATTTCGTTTGGTTGCCAAACTTTTTCCGATTCACGACGAAATTTATCAGCACTGTTGTTTAATAACTGACGCACCGTAGTGATAAACGCATCACCAAACTTTGGTCCCCGATGGCGATCGCTAATAATTTGATAAAACTCTGTCTCTAAACTTTTCCTACCTTGCTGAATAATCCGGTTGCGGTTATCGTACATTTTCTGCAAAAAGTCCCCGTGGGTGCGTTCATCGGGGCTAAGTTCCCGTAAGTGATTAGCGCGATATTCGTCAACTTTAGGTATAAAATAACCATCAAGAAATTGAAGGATTTTACCACGTTCCTGTCCGAAGACATTTAGGGTTTGTTGGGTGCATTGCAGCTTGCTATCTTGGGCAATTTCATTGCGGATACTGTTTACCCACTGCGATATTTCTGATATATATGACTTATCTGCTGCTGCCGCTAAATCTCCAACGAGTTCTGTTTCCGTCAACCGCATTCTCTTGAGAATTTCTGTTTGTACCAAGTCTAAAACATTAGGTGGCAATGGTGTAGATTCATTCATCCACCAATTAATAAAATCCATCCCTAAGCGATTAGAAAGCGATGCCCGAATTTGCGCCATCGGAATTTCGATTGTCGAAAGACCAAAGCTCATAAAATTTTTCGGATACCCTCTACCACCAGGATCGGCTTGTGCCCAGGCACCTTTAATATTATCCCGAATCGAACGTTTGTGAGGTGCAAAATCTGAAGTTAAATCTAAGAAAATATTTTGGGCAATCATTTCACGAATTTGGTCAAGACTAAACTCGCTTTCACCATTTTTTGTGCCCACTAAATATGTAAAATCAAATGGTGGTAACTTACTTCTAACTTCATCTAATAATGCCGTACTATACTGAGCCACATACTCAGTTCTATAGTCAGAAAAATAACTCAACTCCATCAGCGCTGCATAACCATTTGCCAAAATGCGATCGCCGACATTAATACTGGCGAAAGCATTAGGCATTGGTACAATTGACGTAATCAGTGGACTACCCTGTCCTTTCAACCAGTTGCGGATGCAGTAACCCAAATCAATCAACATTCCGCTACCAGTACCACCAGAAAGTGAGCCAACCACAAACACATTTAAGCCACTAGTGCTAACTCTGGTATCATACTTACTTAGCATCAAGTTCTCGTGACCTTTGACACGGGAACAAGCTTCTTGAAATCTAGCTTTTATCTTATGGTAATTATAAAAAAATGCAAAGCGACCGCAAGCCCGAATTTGTCCGGCACCTGCTTCTAAGGCACCAATATTTCTTTCTAATTCCTTTGGAAACCAAGACTCAATCCAAGGATATTTACTCGTATTGGACATAATGTCATTGACTTCCTTGCCACTGACACTTGCCCAATGTTTTTCATGGTCTTGTAATGGTGAACCCGCTGCACCTGGATTATTAACTTTATAATCTTTATCAGTATCAATAGTTAAAAAACTGATAATTGGAAAATTTTTCAGACTACCGTAGGTTTCTTCAACTAAACGTCGGACTCGTGATAAAGCTTCTACACCCGTCCCACCCACGCCCACTATAACAGTGGGAACCATACTTTTCTCTTCGACCGTTGCCATAACGTTCTCCTTTAAATTTAAATTTAATAATTAGGAATTAGCTTTCTCGAATTAACAAGCTGAAAAAATTGGTAATCCTAATATTTGCCAAATTTGCCAAACTATTATTGGTGTTAGCGCACTCCAAAATAGAGCATTAAATAGTGCATATTTGCCGCTGATATTCATTGGATAATTCATTAGCCCTTGAAGAACCCATTTATCTAGAGGTAAGACTAAAAGCCACATTAATGCAATCCAAGCTCCACCTAACCATAAAATAATCCACTTGATATTAGTGTTGACTTGGATAAAAAATTTATCTAGTAAGAATGATTGAATATTCAGCAAATCAGTAGGTACAAAAAGACCTTTTGTGGCATTAGTTGCTGGCAGTATTTGCGAAAAGTCATTTCCAATGACAACAGCATTTATTTTTACTTTTTGAGTTATTGCCTGACTAATAGTTTGAGGTGATACAGCAGAGACACTATTTGTTACAAGCAACAAATTTCGGCAGCGATTTTGACTGCTAAGAGCTTTTGTTGTTTGGTCAATGGCTACATCTAAATTTGCGGCACCACCAAATTGAAATGGTAGTGCCGGATTAGCCAAAGATTGGTTTAATTCGCTTTCTATTTTTTGCCTGTCGGATGTAAATGAATTTGTCAGGGGAACAGTACGTTCACCAAATCCAAAAAGCTGGACATCGTTCTTGATTTTGAGTTGCTGGTTTTGGTCAAGATAAGCACGCACTGCCGATAATTCTTGCGACATGACAGTATTGGGTGCATTGAACGCTTGTCCTTGATAGGTTTTGTTACTCATATCAACAGCTACAGCTACGGCTACATTCGGTCTACCCAAACCTAGCAACCAAAACAAAGTAGCTCCTATCAAACAAACTACCAGAAACATCAACGGTATCTGGAATAGGGGATATAACCACAGACTGCGACGAAATCTACTCATAGCAAAGGAGAATGGGGAAAGAGGAAAGGTACTAACAAATGACTAATACCCTAATTCAAAATCTGTCTTGGAAAATTGAAAAGGGACGGAAACCTTTATATATAGAGGCAACTAATTCACCACCCAATGAACGCAAAATCCTACTATCGGATAGGCACTAAACCAACTAAGTTAACTAATTGCTGACCTTCATCACTCAAAAGCATATTGACGTAGGCTTCACCAGCTTGTTGGTCTTCTTTGGAGTTCTTTTTAATCACTATAAAAAGTTGTCTCGTCAGAGGATAGTTGTTATTGCTAAACTCAGTTTGATTTACCAACACACCAGTACAAGGTGCCACGAAAACTGGAGTCGGATTTCCATCTTTGGCTAATGAGATAGACTTAATTTGGGTCTGGTTGCAAACTTCCGAAGCTGTAGCATAGCCAATTCCACCCGGAGTTTGAGCAACCTTTCGGATAGAAGCTGTTGTGTCTGTTGCGTAGGGTTGTACAGAAGTCGCAAACGGTTGCTGACCTAGTACTTGCTCCATAAAATACTCAGGGGTTCCACCATCTTTAGGGTCACGACTAACAAGAACAATTGGTATATTTGAACCACCAACTTGATTCCAGTTAGTAATTTTGCCAGTAAAGATATCTTTAATTTGAGATACCGTCAAACCAGGGATACTTATTTGGGTGTTAACATAAAGAGCAATCCCATCAAGCGCTACAGCTTTTTCCTCTAAAGTAATATTTTTGACTTGTGCTTGACTTTTCTCATCAGCCTTTAAAGGACGGGAAGATTGAGCAAAATTAACTAATCCATCCAACAGCATCTTGATACCACTGCCGGAACCCGGTTTGTCTCCAGATGAAGGTTCTGTGTAAATCAACTCATATCCCGGATGAGCTTGTTGTATGCGTGCGACTATCTGCGGATTTCTCAACGGTGCAAAACTAGTAGAACCACCGTATTTAACTTTAAGAGTAGGTACGTTAGGTACTTCCTTTAAAGTTTTATATGTCCCTGAACTGACCGGGGTAGGAGTAACAATTGGAGTATCTACTGGTGACGGAGTAGATGGAGTAAGTGCCACACAGGTATCACCAACTTTTTGCTGACCTGTTGGACATGATTGAAACACAGGTTTAAAGAGCGTCAAACCAATAGCACCAAGACCCAGAACAAGTAAAGCAGTAACTGCTGAAGCAATTAGCCTTATCGGAGCCTTATTTTTACTCCCCATTGCCTCTTTTGGCAAGCCACAAATTACACAATCAGACCCAAAATTTTCATAAGGCTCATGTTTACCTTGAGGATTTTGATTTGAATATTGCTTACCATCTTTGGGCACACCATCACATATCCAACCTGCCACGTTTATTACTCCCTTATACTTTTTGTTAATTTCTATAACTTGTGCGGCTAATTCTTCTCAATCCCTACTCGAAGCGCATACCACACTTATCTATGTTATATGTGTAATTACTTTACTTGTAGTCATTGTAAATACATATCTTTAAGAGGCATTATTTTGTAAGTGAATGTTAATCAAATCGCTAAAATTGGTATAGCAAATTACTTTTATTAAGCTATTTTTAAACTTATTACTATTTGTAACAGGGCAAAATATAGATGTTTATTCGTTTGATAATTTTTGTATAAATCTGCTCTAATTTATAGCTTTCTATGCCTATATAATTAAGAACTGTAATTTTTAATCTAAAATAAATCAAATCAGCACCCTAATAAGTAAAATTCCGCAATCGATAAAAAATTATAGTAATTCTGAGATTTTCCGTAACTTCAATTGTTTGCGCTGTAGCTTAAAGTTAGAAAGGAATCAACAATATCTACAGGAAAAGAACAATGGTAAAAACTGTTGGATACAAAATATTGCCTGTAATCATACTATCTGTAGCTCTTAATGCCTGTGAATTAATCAACCGCACAGCTAATAACCCCACATTTCCTCAAAATTCACCGTTGCTTCCGCAGAGTCAAACAATTGTAGTGACAAAAGCTCAATACAACCAAGTACAGCAAAACATGGCTTTATCAGAAGTAGAAAGAATTATAGGCAAACCAGGACAAAGTGCTGATTCATCTTTTAGCATTCCTGGAACTGAAAATAAACCTGCTTTTGGCAGTAAACAAACTTACTATCAGTGGGGAAATTCTGATGGCAGTGCAATGGTAGCTGTATTTGTTGATGACAAATTGGTCTTTAAGTCGCAGGTAAATCTTAAATAGCTAGTTGATTTGTGGAAATTGAGAATCCTAGAATCCCGGTTTCGTAAAAGTTATCGGGATTCTGACTTTTCATTTCAAGATGGGCAGAATAGTATAGAAACAGAATTTATAAACTCAACGAACCATCTGCAAACTAGAGATAATTTCGCTTATCACTTAGCCAAAATTTTCAATAATGCCTGACGATAAATATTTAAACCATCTGCATTCAAATGGTCGCCATCAGTGGTTAAATTATCTTTGAGAACATTTTTATCATATAAAGGCGCTATACCTTCAGCTTCCACCCTTACTCCTTCAGTGAGGGCCACTTGCTCGATCAAAGCATTGATATGTTCCACCTTGGCTAACGGGGCTGATACAGTTGGATCGAGGCTAGCCGCAACTGTAGAATAAAAAGCAGGAATTAGAAAAATCTCCTTAGTTCCCATAGTTTTCACAAGAGCGATCGCTTGTTTGAGATTCTTGACAAACAACTCATCACTCAGCCCATACCAAGCATCATTTCCCCCAATAGCAATAACCGTTTTTTGACATTTCAGCTTGCTAGTAACCAAAGGTTGCAATTGTTCAACTAATGAAATTGCACTCAAACCATTTAACCCAAAATTAAAAGTACCCTCACCAAGGGTATTCCCAAGTTGAGCAGAAATCGAATCTCCAAACAAGCAGCCTGAGTATTGTTTTCCTTGAGTAGCAAGCGTCTGGTATTTGACTTGCAGTTGCCACAAAGGCGAAGAACTGAGATTATCCTGTGGTGGGGTATCAGACTTAGAAGATAAATTTGCCAGTGAGAGTAACTTTGAAGCTTTTGGCAAATCAATCACTAATCTTTTACTAGGATAGGCTTCTAGAAAACTGACTATTCCCAAACCTTCTTTTGATTTTGCCCCTAAAATAACAGCAGAACGTAGTGCTTGTATACCCGCTTTGTCACGACGTGCATTCGCTTGAGAAAGACCAGATAAAATTAGTCTACCCATTGTTGTATCTAGTAACTTATCCAAGGCCGCAATATCCAGTGACATATTAACTTGGAGAGCCTTTTTTACTTTCTGTTGTTGTTCAGAACTAAGAAAACCGAGGAAAAATCGCAAATCAGCAGAAGCCTGTTGTGTTTCAGCATACTTCCGAAGATCGGCCACAGGCAATGATTCCTCAAACAATCCATACCGAACAACAATTTCCTCAGAGGCCAAACTACGAGAGCCATTAAGAAAACCATCAACAGCTAAAAATGCAAAGCAGCCAGATAGGAGCAACAGAAAACGAAATAAATAGTTAATCATTGTTAATTGTTAGTTGTTAGTTGTTAAGAGGAAGGGTAAGGATAAGAATTAACTCCTTTTCTCTTCACTCTTTAATTTATATCTTGTATGTCTAAGTATAAATTACTGATTATATATTTATTAGTAATTTATAGAACATTGAAAATCTTATTTTCAATAGTCCTCTAAAGAGGACTTTAGCTATTAGACAGGGATTAGAAATCCCTGGCGAACCTAAGCGGAGTCGAAAAATCTGTGAATACTTAGTTTTTTTTTGTGCTTTAGGTTCTAGCGGGTGCATTCCGGTCAATTAACCTTTTTCCCAAACCGGAGATTTTTCCCCCACCGAAACATCATCAACAAATCTGGGAATAATTAACTAAGGAATGTGGATTAAATAAGACCTCTCCCTTGGGGAGAGGAAACAAGATTTCTAGCTCCCTTCTCCCCAGGGGAGAAGGGTTGGGGATGAGGGTTAATTCAGTTTCAGTTTACCCAATCCAAAATCCTAATTTCGCATGCGGCTTGGTGTCGATAATCCAAAATCTAAAATCGTATGGGCATAAGTGAACGTGCATATTGGTTAGCTTGGTCGCAAATTTCAGGTGTTGGTCCAGTATTATTGGGACGGTTACAACAGCATTTTGGCACCCTAGCAGCAGCTTGGGAAGCACATCCAACACAATTGGCGCAAGTAGAGGGTTTTGGGAAACACATACTGGAAAAAATCACCAAACAGCGAACTGACAAGTCAGCGCTTAATCCAGAAAAAATACTCGCTCTTCATGAAGAAGAAAACCCCCACTTCTGGACTCCAGGTGATATAGATTTTCCTCGATTGTTACAAGAAATTCCCAGTCCTCCGCCAGTTTTGTACTATCGGGGTGAAGTTGAACTGCAAGAAAATCTTGGACAAAAACCATTAGTGGGAATTGTCGGTACACGGCAACCCACAGAATATGGCATTCGTTGGACTCGGCAAATTAGCACAGCTTTAGCAAAAAATGGCTTTACAGTAGTTTCTGGTTTAGCTGAGGGAATCGATACAGAAAGTCACAGTGCCACCATGAAAGCGGGTGGACGCACCATAGCAGTTATGGGTACAGGAGTAGATGTAGTTTATCCCGCCAAGAATCGGGAACTGTATAAACAAATTTTAACGAGTGGGTTAGTCCTAAGTGAATACCCAACAAAAACACCACCCAATCGCACTCATTTTCCCCAACGCAATCGCATCATCGCAGGTATGAGCCGTGCAGTGTTGGTCATGGAAGCACCGATAAAATCTGGTGCATTAATTACAGCTAGATACGCAAATGAATTTGGGCGAGATGTCTATGCACTGCCCGGTAGACTGGATGACTATCCATCGCAAGGCTGTTTAAATTTACTCTATGAAGGTGCCACACCAATTCTCAAAGAACTAGACGAATTATTAAAAATGTTGGGAGCAATACCGCAAATCGATTTACAGGAAAATCTTATGGAGTCGCAAGAGTTAAAATTGCCCGATTTATCACCAGAATTGCAACGGGTAATGGATGCTATTTCCTCAGAATCCTTACCCTTCGATTTTATTATTCAAAAAACGGGGATGAATGCCGGCTCAGTTTCCAGCGCTTTGCTACAGTTGGAACTCATGGGTTTAGTTTCCCAACTTCCAGGAATGCGATATCAGCGATGTTAATTCCTATCCCGTGCCATATTTATCCGCGTCTATCTGCGTGTATCTGCGGGTAATTATAAGGAAGTCCTTCAGAAAAGTAGCCTTGAACTCTGGTAGTTAAACATAGTTTGTTTAAAATAGCACTGTTAATTCCGGATAAACCCTTAACTATCAATGACCTTGCAACCTCCAAAGCCAGAAAAAACTGCTCTAAAATTCTTAGCACCCCTGAAACACCTGCATATTTCGCGTTTCTGGAGGCGATCGCTATTAATATTGTTATCATTCTGGCTAGTAATATCCGTATGGCAAGCCCCAACCATCAACCAGGGGAAAGCTCAAAGCCAGGAATTGCGGGGTGTCTGGATTACAAACTTAGGTGCTGCGCTGATGTACTACACCACACGTTTAGATGAAGTAGTCGCAAATTTAGCAAATCATCACTTAAATACAATTTACCCTGCAGTTTGGAATCGAGGTGCCACTCTGCACAAGAGCGCTGTAGCCCAGCAAGCAGGTGCCTGGAATCGAGAACCTTTGACTACACTGCCACTAGTACCTTTTACTGATGTACTTTCAGGACTGGTTAATCAAGCACATCGGCAGCACTTGCGTTTAATTCCTTGGTTTGAATATGGCTTGATGATTCCAACTAATTCTGGCATTGCTAAAAAGCACCCTGATTGGCTGACAACAACAGAAAGCGGAGAAAAAGGCAGAGGGTGGCTGAATCCATTTCATCCGGAGGTGCAACAGTTTCTCACAGACTTAATTGTGGATGTAGTCAAACGCTACCCCGTTGATGGAATTCAATTGGACGATCATTTTGGATTGCCAGTGGAATTTGGCTACGATTCATACACAGCCAAACTTTACCGTGCAGAACATGGAAGTGCAAAACCACCAAGCAATCCTAACAATGCAGAATGGGTGGCTTGGAGGGCAAAAAGGATCACAAAGTTCATGGGCAAAATTTCTTCTTCAGTCAAAGCGGTTCGGAAAGATGCGATAGTGTCTTTATCTCCCAATTCTCCCGATTTTGCCTATCGAAATTATTTACAAGATTGGCGTCGTTGGGTAAAATTGGGTTTAGTTGATGAAGTCATAGTGCAAGTTTATCGACCAAATTTAGCGGATTTAGAATCAGAGTTAGATAACGGGGGATTCAGCCATCTGCGTCAAAAAGTGCCCATCAGTATCGGTCTTTACACTGGTCCATTCCTCAACAGCAAGCCAATTCAAAAACTGCAAAAAGAAGTGCAAGCAGTCCAAAAAGCTAATTATAATGGCGTATCTTTCTTTTGTTGGGAAACAACCTTTTGGTTCTTCAAAGGAGGTACTGGGAATCAAGTACAACAGACTCTTATCAAACTATTTCCTAATTGAACGAAGGAAGAAGGAAGAAGGAAGAAGGAAGAAGGAAGAGGTTTAAAAGATGTGGATTCAGACCTCAACTCAAAACGAGCGACCGGATTCAGGTCGTCCGTTTTGAGTTAGCGTCCCAATCCCCATCTAAAAACTTCCTTCCTTCATTCCTCCATCCTCCATCCTCCATCCTCCATCCTTCTTCCTTCTTCCTTCTTCCTTCTTCCTTCTTCCTTCTTCCTTCATTCAGAACGACTTCCACGTCGCAAACTGACATCAGCGAGTTCTTCAAAAATACCAGCAAAAAATTGGATAGAAGGAGTAGTAGATGCCATATAACTTCTAAATATTATGTCCGATTAATCACCCAAATAAATCTTCCTCTGCGTCCTCTGCGTCCTCTGCGGTTAATTAATTATTCAACAACATTTATCTAGGATAACTACTAGGGTAACTTTGATAATACTGCGGAGCCAAAGTAGGCGATTGATAACCAGTATTAGGCATAGTGCTTCCCATCCCACTAGATGGACTCATCATCGGCGACTGATAACCACTACTAGGCATAGTACTTCCCATCCCACTCGATGGACTCATCACAGGCGACTGATAACCATTACTAGGCATAGTGCTTCCCATGCTATTGGGTGGTGGTGCCATAACAGGAGATTGAATGCCTGTGGTGGGCATAATAGCACCCTGACTAAACTGTTGGTAAGCAGCCCGAGAAATTGAGCTAATTAATCTTTCAGCACGAATATCATTATTCGGACGCTTAATCATCACAGTGGCTAAATAGCGCTTACCTGTGGGCATATCAATTAAACCCGTATCCGCCAATACCATACCAATATCCCCAGTTTTGTGGGCAATGCTGGCACCTGCTCCCAACCCGGAAGGTAAGAGACTATCTTTCACCGTACGTCGCATGATATCCAACAGGCGATCGCGCGATGGCATACTGACTAAATTACCTTTACTCACCATCGCCATCAAATTCCCCAAATCCTTTGGAGATGTGGTGTTTGTCCCTTCCAAATCTGGAAGAAAATTCCGAATTCCTGTGGTTATCAAACCCCAACTGCGGAAGCGTTGATTTAACACTTCAATACCACCCAATTTGGCTATTAGCATATTGGTAGCAGTGTTATCGCTGATGGTTATCATTTGAGTGGCAGTTTCCAACGCTGAAAACTGAGTTCCCACTTTTTTGAATTGCATCTCACCAGAACCGCCGGCAACCATCCGCTGTTCCATCGTCAGCATTTCATCCAGGCGGATTTTTCCACCATCGACATCTTGGAAAAATGCCACAAGAATTGGAAATTTAATCGTACTGGCAGCCGAAAAAGTTGTACCACCATTCATATCTACGTAACCACCAGTATCCAAATCAACTAAGAATACTCCCGGTGTGAGATTTTGATTTTGCGCTGCCAAATTCACGACAGCGTTTTTCAATCCCGGAATTTCCTGAGTTAGCTGGAAGGTAGAAGCTGGTGCTTGAGTATTCTGGCTTTGTTGCGGCTGTGCTTGTTGCCCCACCGTTGTCTCGGATGCTACTCCTGCTGTGTTGAGACGAGTCGCAGGGTCTAAGACAGATAATACCGTGCCAACAAGGGCACCAATACCAACTCCCACAATTAACAACCGCAAGGCATACAAAATAGTTCTTGCCATCGGTTTCATGCGAGTCTTGCGCGATCGCATCATTTTCTTAGGCAATGCCTGCTTTTGCACCCGCACTGTCTTCTTCTTGGAATCGCTCGGGTTGAAGGGTGGGATTTTCCCCTTCGCATTCACGCTTACTTTCACTGTCTCCGCTATCCCCCGCTTCATAGGTGTAACCGAGGCGGTGGATCGTGCGAGTGCAGATGTTTTCTTCACAGCTGAGGGCTGTGTAGCTCCTTTGACAGGAGCCCGTTTTGCTCTTACTTGCCCCTGTTTTGTAGCTTTTTGAGGACGCTTTTGGCTGTCTGGGGGTTGACGCCGAAAGGAAGTTGTTGCTTTATGACTAGACTCTGACACCACTACTCCTTGTAAGCCACTCGACTTTTTTCGTGCAGACTCCCGAACCCAAACTTACTGTAATAAGCACCTGCATAATTAAATCACTAGGACACCAGTAATTGCCCTGCTACTTACGTAGTATTTTTGTGTTTAGTCTAAGCCATAATTCCTGGTTTTGGGGGGGGGAGGATGACCTACATCCTAAACGATGAGTTACAAATTTTCACGTTCGCTTTTACTCACACAAGACGCAACTACTCTGCCACAACAATTATAGCGGGTTGAAATAGACGTACCGGAGATTGAGACACAGTGACGCAAAGAGTTTTTTTTATTTATTAATTCCCCCCCGCTCCCTGCCCCCTGCTCCCTGCCCCCTGCTCCCTGCCCCCTGCTCCCTGCTCCTTTCATCAAGGCTACTCCTTAGAAATAGCCCATTTCATCTGCCGCAAAATCCCCCGTAGCATCGCGATTTCGTTGGTTTGTAACTGAGCGCGACTGTACAATTGCCGAAACTTAGACATCCGGCTGATTGCTGTATGGGGATGTAAATAACCTATCGTAAGTAGTAGAGATTCTAATTGTTGGTAGTAGCTTTCGACAACATCCAAAGGAGCTAATTCATTTTCTTGCGACATGGAAATATCTGCATTTATATTCCTCACATCTGAATTTTGTGACAATTCGTAACAACAGATAGCGACAGCAGTGGCCAAATTCATGGATGGATAGCCAGCATCAGTGGGAATACGGACAAATTTTTGAGCGTAGTTTAATTCTTCATTAGTTAATCCCCGGTCTTCTCTGCCAAAAATTAGCGCCACTGACTGCCCAGATGTTTCCATTAACCAGGGTATAGCGGTGCGGGGAGTATCTACAGGCGTTTCCCAACTTAAATCGCGACCGATTGTCGCCACAGCTTTTATACATCCGGTCAACGCTTCTGGCAAAGTTGTTACCGTTACAGAAGATTTTAAAATATCTTTGGCATGAACAGCCATTTGTTGAGCTTCAGTCCCCAAGCGATCGCATTGAGGATTGACTAATACAAGATGCTCTAGCCCAAAATTTTTCATCACCCGTGCTACAGACCCCACATTCATTGGGCCAGCTGGTTCCACCAATATTATTTTGACTCCAGCCAATCCCATTTCTTGCCTCGCATTCTGCCGAAAAGTGCCCTTTTATGATTGTAGCGGTGTGGTATTCCCGTTTGCAGTTACTCGCTTTCAAAAGCTGACTGCAATCTTTGCCTTTCAGCCAGTCGTTCCTCGCTATTCATTTGCAGCAATTTCACACTTGTACGTCCCTCAGAGGTTAATCCAAGCAGTTCCAGTTCTGATAAGGTAAAATGTTCAGCCCATTCCTGAGTACGCGGGTTGAATAGAAAGCTAAAAGCTCCTGTTTCTGGATCGAACGATCCTAAGTCAGTCCCTTTGTGACGATTACAGCGCCAGCAGGTGTATGCGAGATTGTCCGCATTCGTTGCACCACCATGTTTTTCTGCGATAACATGGTCGATTTCATGAGAAAAGAAGGCAACTCTTCCGGGTAGCAAACAATACTCACATCTATAATTTGCGCGTTCTTCAACTTGGCGGCGAAGAGCAGCCGAAATGTAGGTGACGCTCACAGTCTATCAGTTAAGTAAGATAAATTACCCGCTTTAATCATGACAACCAAATGTTCGATGCGCTCGTACTCGTCCAGTTCTTTTAACTCACTGGGTGTTAATTCACCTGCTTTGCTGCGTGTTAATAGAGTTCGCAAACGCTCCTGCATTTCAGATGTCGGTTTAAAGTCAGCAATTTTTTGAGGAGTGGGGTTACTGGCAAGAAAGTCAAGGACATATCGGTAAATATGTGCTGGTAATGCTGGCTGTTGCAGAGTTAGGGCAAGTAGTTCAGGTAGGCGATCGCCTAATTGTGCCAGCTGTTCAGATAGCTCCTCTGATACTTCCAGAGTGATTCTTGGCATGGTGAGCTTTGTGTGAAGTGTTTCTTTTTCACTATTGTAATTGTTCCACGACTAGCATCTTTGATTGTGGCAATCTGCGCCATACGTTCCGTAACCGAAGGTATCGCTCCCAATGCGGGGGTATAATTAATCGTGGTTAAAATCACCAAGCCCTAGCTTTAGCCCAAATGATAAAATCCAGGAAAAGTTGGTTGCACAAAGCACTGAGAAACACCCTGATTGTGGTGCTACTACTAGGCATATCTCTGTCAGGATTTGCGATCTACACCGTGCGTCAATCCTTTCCTCAAGAAAGTGGCACAATTCAACTACCTGGACTCAAGGCAGAGGTAAAAATTGAGCGCGATCGCTTGGGAATTCCTCATATTTACGCTACCAACTCCCATGATTTATTCCTAGCGCAAGGTTATACCCACGCTCAAGACCGTTTCTGGCAAATGGACATTTGGCGACACATTGGTTCTGGACGATTGTCAGAAATATTTGGAACACTCCAACTGGATACTGATAAATATTTGCGGACAATGGGTTGGGCAAGGGTAGCACAGCAAGAAATCAAACAAATGGATGCCCCAATGAAGGCAGATTTGCAAGCCTACGCAGAAGGTGTGAATGTTTATATTACAGAGCATCGAGGTAGTGCCCTCAGTTTAGAATATGCAGTATTAAAATTCCTCAATCCTGCGTATCAACCAGAACCTTGGCAACCTCTACATTCCCTGACTTGGGGCAAAGTAATGGCTTATGACCTCGGCAGAAACTTCGAGAGCGAAATCGAACGTGCCATCTTGCAAAAAACCCTGACGAAGGCAGAAGTAGAGGAACTTTTTCCCCCTTACCCAGAAGACTTGCCAGTGATTTTACCGCAGTTGAAAGTTGAGAAATTAAGAGACAAGAAAGAAAATATTGCCTTGCCTCCCCCCCTCCTCGACTTTCAAGAAGCCACTCCCAATCCAAAATCCCCAGACCCAACACTCGCATTAGAACAACTGCTAGGCTCAAGAGGAGTCGGTATTGGCTCTAACAATTGGGTGATATCCGGTCGTCGGACGGCTACAGGGAAACCGATATTGGCAAATGACCCCCACCTGGGAGTGCAAATACCCTCTATCTGGCACGAAGTTGGTTTGCACTGTACAAAAAAAGGTGCAGAATGCCCCTACAACTTGACTGGTTTTTCCTTTCCAGGGATGCTCGGGGTGATTGTCGGACATAGCGATCGCATTGCTTGGGGTGTGACAAATGTGGGATCGGATGTCATGGATTTATACATCGAAAAAATCAACCCTCTTAACCCGAACCAGTATGAGGTAAACGGGAAATGGGTGGATATGCAAACTCTGAAAGAGACTATTAAAGTCGCAGGGAGTCAGCCTCTAGAACAAACGGTACGCTACACCCGGCATGGTCCCATTCTTTCTGATGTCTCTCCTCAACTTCAAAGACTAGATCCCTCAAAAAAATATGCCTTTTCCCTGCGCTGGACAGCCCTAGAACCCTCGAAACTGCATTACGCAATACCCCAGATAAATCGGGCACAAAATTGGCAGGAATTTCAAGCTGCAGTGCAGAACTATGATGTACCCGCCCAAAGCATGGTTTACGCAGACATAGAAGGCAATATCGGCTACCAAATGCCCGGTAAATTCCCCCTCAGGGCGAAGGGAGATGGGCGCTATTTAGTTCCTGGCTGGACGGATGAATATGAGTGGCAAGGGTATATAGATTATGAAAAGTTGCCCCGAAGTTTCAATCCGCCCCAAGGTTATATCGCTACCGCCAACAATTTGGTAGCCAAGGATTATCCTTACACGATTACCAAAGACTGGGTTTATGGGTACCGGGCAAAGCGGATTGTTGAGATGATTGAACAGCAAAATCAGCCAATTTCCCTTACTGATGTGCAACGAATACAGGGCGACAATCGCAATTTGAATGCACAGACCCTAATCCCATTTTTGCAATCCATCACTTTAGACAATCCCCGCTTAGAAGCAGCGAGGAACCTGCTACAAAATTGGAATTTACAGTTAGGGATAGAATCGCCTGCAGCAGCTATTTTTGAGGTATTTTGGAAGCATTTATTGACCGATACCTTTCACGACCAGTTGCCAATTGAATACTACCCCGATGGAGGCGATCGCTGGTATGCTGTGATGGCAAATCTAGTTAAACAGCCCAATAGTTCCTGGTGGGATAATCGCAAAACCGCAACAGTCGAGAACCGTGACCAAATTTTACGACAAGCTTTTACACAAGCAGTGGATGAACTCGAAAGTACTCAAACCAAAGACCCCAAAAACTGGAAGTGGGGTAAACTGCATACCATCACCTTTCGTAACGGCACCTTAGGCAAATCTGGAGTTGCACCGATTGAAGCTTTGTTTAATCGTGGCAGTTTCACCACAAGTGGCAATGGAGAAACCGTCAACGCAACTCGTTGGAAGGCAAACAAATCCTACGAAGTGACAGATATCCCTTCCTTGCGGATGATTGTAGATTTAGGAAATCTCGAAAACTCACGAGCCATTCACACCCCCGGACAGTCAGGTCATGCCTTCCACAAACATTACACCGATATGGTTAATCCCTGGCGTCAAATTGAATATCATCCAATGTCGAAACAGACGACTACAACATTAAGATTAATTCCCCGATAGACAGGGCTATTTCATTCTCAAAAAGCCCGGCCCGATAGATTAATGGAGCCAACTAATAAAAGAATGTCTCTACTTAGTGCATTAAGGTTAAATATATGACTACTTATTTCTCAAGGTAGATTAGCAAACACTATATATATACCTCTTTAGGGTGAGGATACAGTAATCAAACTTAGTAGTATCATTTACTTTATAGCTTAAAAATTCAAAGCTGCCATGCAGATTATTGTGGGTTAAAAAAAAATTCTGTAAGCAGTTTAAGAAATGGCAAAATTAATGAGATACAAGCTACTAGTATTTCATGGCGTAAATACGCTTATCCTTTTTCAAGGCTAAAAATTATCTGAATTTCCACTAGTCTTAATGGTCGGTTAAAGTAACCATTTACCAACATTTATTTTAATACATCAGGAGATTTACAGTTATGTCTGTTGCAAGTGTCACTAAATTTTTAACTGCAGCAAAACAAGACGAAGATTTAAGGCAAAAACTCAAAGCCGCAATGAGTGCTGAAAGTTGCGTCGAAATTGGGCAAGGAAGCGGCTATGACTTCACAAGTGAAGAATTGCAAACTGAACTAGACAAAATGCCCTCTGAAGAAGTAGCAAAAATAATCAATCCCGGTGTTGCTCCTCGGGAACACATCGAACCCCGTTAATTTTTGCTTTATTAATTACTTTATTAATTAGAAGGCTTACCCAGTCTTCTAATTTTTTAGCGTTCTACCCTTACGGAAAAGCGGGTAGATAAGCAGTACAATTAGCAAGGTTGTACTTACAAATAAAGTGTAGCCAACGTGCATCTTTTTGTTTCTTGGAAATACCTGTCTTTTTGACAACCAAATTTCAGTCTGAGGAAGCATATCAATTTGTTTATTCAAGCTCAGGATTCAATATTAAAGAATAAAAACTATAAGGTAGACATTTATGAATAATATGGAAGAAAAAGTTGTGCTTGTCACCGGAGCAACGGGCAAGCAGGGAGGCGCGGTAGCAAAACACTTGCTTCAAAGTAGTCACTTTTCCGTACGTGCATTAGTGCGCGATCCAAACAAACCAGCCGTGAGGGCGCTGCATGAGGAGGGGGCTAAAATTGTGTCAGGTGACTTGGACGATCGCGCATCTGTGGAACGAGCGCTAGATGGAGTCTATGGTGTTTATTCAGTGCAGGTTTACCGAGATGGCAAAAATGGAGAAAGTGGGGTTGAAAAAGAGATTCGGCAGGGCAAAATGCTTGCCGATGTAGCTTTATCAGCAGATGTGCAGCACTTTGTCTATAGCTCAGTTGGCAGTGCCCATCGACACACAAAAATTCCCCACTTCGAGAGCAAATGGCAAATTGAAGAATACATCCGATCGCTCAAACTTCCCTACACGATTCTGCGTCCTGTCTTCTTAATGGAGAACTGGGAATCGAGTCGTGACTTAATTTTCAACGGTACCCTGTCTTCGCCACTCGACCCCAATAAACCACTCCAGCAGGTAACCGTTGATGATGTGGGTGCTTTTGCCGCTCTAGCCTTCCAACAACCTGACAAGTGGCTCAATCGTGAAATTGATTTGGCAGGAGACGAATTAACCATACTCGAAACAGCCCAAGTATTTAGTCGCATCATTGGTCAACAGGTGAACTACGAGCAGATAACTTGGGAACAGTTCCTGCTTGGTGCTGGTGAAGAAATGACCACAATGTTCCAATGGTTTAACAACGTCGGTTATAACGCCGATATTGCTGCTGTTCGCCAAGCCTACCCCAGACTCAAAACCTTGGAGCAGTATTTGGACAGTAATAGCTGGAAGAATGCTCGTGCAGTCCTAGAAGCGATCGCAGACTAAGAAGCGTCAACTACCTACACTGACACCTTCGGGTACAGTGTAGGCTTGCCGAGTGCGATTCGTTGTAAGTAGAATCACGGTGAATAGTCCGTACATATACTTACCAGCCCTCACGGGTTGAACTCTCAGATAGATATAGGTGCAAGTCCTATCCGCTAGATTCAAGCGTGACTCCTTA
>JAESGD010000111.1_pt1 | contig 48500 bp, 33 predicted proteins | sample 9269581 | NCBI WGS metagenome assembly JAESGD01 (sample SAMN14515903, study PRJNA621661) | algae metagenome | isolation source: Cyanomargarita calcarea GSE-NOS-MK-12-04C and co-occurring heterotrophs from... | place: USA: Grand Staircase Escalante National Monument, Utah | collected 2007-12-30 | reverse complement strand
GGCGCGACAACGTCTTCGTCGAGCGCATCTGGAAATCGGTGAAATACGAGGAGGTCTACCTGCGCGCCTACGCCAGCGTGTCCGACGCGCGCGCCTCGATCGGCCGGTATCTGGCCTTCTACAACGGCCGGAGACCTCACCAAAGCCTGGGACGGCAGACGCCCGATCAGGCCTACTTCAACGCGCTGCAGCCAATCCCGGTTGCGGCATAACCAGGGCCGAAATCCACCTAACGACAGACCGCAAACTGTTCACACAAACCGAGCCAGCTCTAATCCACGGTCCGCCACCACAGCCAACCCTGCCAGCGATCCGGGCAGCCATCATCACCAGGCTCGAACGGCCGCCTCCGACGCGATGTCCGCATTGCAGATGCTGGCTCATGCCTAAAAATCTGCCAAAGTAGTGCTAGGTCATTGTCGATGGCTCATCGACTGGTAGATTCCGCACTCGATCAGGCTGTCTGGCTATGGTTCGCTGCATCGAGCCTTCCCTCTCCTTCGTGAGGCGGTTTGGAAGGCCCACATGCGCCGTGTTGACGCCAGATCACATCATGGGTCCAATCCTGCCGATCGGACGAAAATGACGCGGCCCACTGGCTTCTCCCTAACGGACAAGAATGGCGATGCACATGAATGCGTCGGCGAAGTCTTCGACACGACCCAAAATGTCATCATTCTGCTTTATCCGGTGAAGATCGTGCTCGGATCGTTTCGAGTCAGCCTCCCGCGCTCGCTTGACTATACTGCATCGATCGACGGACCGCTTCAATCGTCGTGGCGCGCCCGGGAAGAATCCGGCCCATAGCGCATCCCTCGGTTCCTGCGTCGAGATTGCACCATCAAAGCCCAGGATCATCAGTCGGCGTGGCGTCTCGTAGCTGTACCGTCCGGGCTGTGGATTTGACCAAGGCCGCCTTCTCCATGGCCGCGACGTCGATGATGCCGCGCCGGGGGAATGGGTTTGTCGCATCCGCCTTGCGGGCACGGTTCACGATGTCGATCACAACTGGAGAGGAGGCGGCCAAGAAATGATCTCGCGAATTGGGCAGGCCGGAGAGATCAAGTACCAAGATGTCGAGTGATGCAAGACGATCGCGATCCTTCACCGAGCCCAGCCGTTCCGACTCTCCCGTCAATAGAGCTGAAAACCGCAACGCATAGTCATGCTCCGTCGACATAACGACGAAAGGCTGGGGCAAAGGATTAATCCGCTTGTACATTGTTTCAAAAAGATCGATGTCGATATCAGGCGAAATCAGGATCACGCCGCCGATATGACGCAGCACATTCTGTTGCCCAGAGATAGACAATTGTCGCAATGTTTCGACAACAAGTTGCGTCCCCATCGAATGGCCAAAAAGGAAGATTTTTTCCCCGCCACGAGTTAGCTCTATAAGTAACTCTACAAGACTGTCGCGCGCCAACAATATACTGTCCTTGTCGCGGACATAGCCTCCGAGCCTTTGTATTGACGGCCATGAAAATGTGACCTGCGGTCCAACAAGGCTGTAATCATAAGCTATCTGAGCTCGTTGGTAGACGGACGATTCAAGGCTCGTGTTGAACCCATGAACGTAGATCACTGTGCTATCGAGCGGCTTTCGCGATGGTCCCGTTTGCGAGCGGACAATGCTGCCAAATTCTGCTAGCGTTGCGATACCGCGTGCATCTGCGACCGTAAAGACTTGCGCGGGATCAGGGTTCGTAGCGGAGAGTTCCAGCGTGCCAGGCTTGTGGCCCGGCGGGACTGTGATGTCATACTGCGCGAAGGAAAGGGCAGCCGCCCGCTCAGTCGTTCCTGCCAAATCCGCTGCTAGAAGCCGGCTCGTCGCCAGGTAGACCCGCTGCACGGCCGCCGCCTTGGTAATCGGTGCATTCGGCTTGACGAAAGTCGGGTGTGTCGCGCAACCGGCGAGACTCACGCATGCAGAGCAAACAAGAATCCGGATCACTCGTGCCATCGAGCCGGCCCATTTGAAAAGCGCAGGCAGGTCGCGGAACATAGGAAGATTACCTTTCATGGTGCCACCTGTCGCTTCACTCGATTAACCGAAAGACTATTGTCGAGGCTCGATTGTCCCTGCGCCGCATGCATCACGATTCGAAAACCGACATGAGCGGTACTGAAGTCCATTTCGAGATTCTGACGGGCTGCAGCGCGGTACCTTCGGCAGTAATTCTCGCTGCATAGATATGACCCGCCTTTGATGGTGTACCTCGGGACTGCTGGCGCGAATGGGCTGTCCGTCCATTCCCAGACATTACCGATCATGTCGTAAGCGCCCGTCAGGCCCGGCGAGAAACAGCCGACAGGCGCGGTTCCTGCGAACCCGTCGCGTTCCGAATTCATCACTGGGAACACACCCGTCCAGATATTGGCGCGCAAGGCGCCGCCGGGTCCTCTGACGCCGGACTCCGGGTCCTCAGGATCAAAAAGACCGAGGCTTGCTGCGTATTCCCACTCGACCTCGGTTGGAACGCGTCCGCCCGCCCATCGCGCGTAGGCTCGCGCATCGTTGAGCGTCACGTGTACAACCGGGTGCAACGCCAAGCCATCAAGATTGGACCCTGCGCCTCTAGGAGTTCTCCAATTCGCTCCGGGATCAAGTTTCCACCAGGTCAAGAAGATTTCGGGCGTTTGGCTTTCAGCGAGTTGGGCGGAACCTTTATTACGTTCGGCATCGGTCACATACTCGGTTGCCGTCACGAATTCCATGAATTGACTATTCGTAACTTCATGAATCTGCAGACGAAACGGCGAGACGAAGACCTTTTGAGGCGGCCCTTCTTCCGGATAAAGCGCATCGGCGCCTTTGACAAAACCACCGCCTGGAATGCTGACGAAACGACCGAGATCCGCTTGTTTGAGCGCGCAGGCTTTGACTCCCGTTGAAAACCAACCCAAGTGTCCGGAACCTGTCACCGCAGCGGCGACAAGCGCGATGACTATGATCAACGCTACAACTAGCGATCCTTTTAAGCCCAATTTCATATCATTTGGCTGCGAACATTTCCAGAATGCGATGCGAGGCTCCGCAAACGCTATTCTGGTTTCTGCTCGTGACAAGATTGCCGTCGATGGTCGTTTGGGCCGCGAAAATTTCGCGCCGAGCAAGTTGATCGTCGCATCTGAATCGCATGGTTCCAATCTCAGTTTCGGGGCTTAGTTCTGCGTGAAACCGGTTTCTCATCGCGCTATCCGCCGAACGATTGAGCGGCTCATCCGAACAAAAACATAGACGATGCCAACTATAGCTAAAAGCAAACCCAGCGCGTACGGCCAATATTTCTTCAGCGATTTTGTCACAAGATTTTTGGTGAGATGTTTTATTGCGTACTCGTCAGGTCCGAGCTCGAACACACCGACTTTTTCTGAGTAGAGCTTATATTCTATAATCATACTTTTAAAGAGATCAGGTTCCCTGCTCGACAGATCCTTGGTCTCACCAGGGTCTTCAGCAAGGTCGTAGAGCCGCCATTGATTGTCGCCGCGGGGGAGTGAAATCCGAGCGATCTTCCAGTTTCCGCGATAGAGAGCAGCGTTTCCGCTCACCTCGAACGCAAAACCTGCGTCTGCGCCATAAGTCTTGTTCGACCCCTCTGAAAGGACGGGCAGAAAACTTCGTCCGTAAAACGTACTCGCGTCATAGGAAACGCCCGCGGCGCTCAACAGTGTCGGCACGAGATCGGCGACATGGACGGGCGCATGCTGGATGCCCGATGCGTTGATGTTCCTCCCGGCGATCACCAAAGGCACCCGCAGGCCACCTTCCCCCGTATAGAACTTGTAGAGTTGGAAAGGCGCTGAGGACACCGAGGCCCATTCCGGGCCGATGGCCGTCAGACTTCCGGGTTGGCCGAGGTTGCCCGGCGACGTATCGAACCCCTCGATCCGCTTGATCCCGTCGAGGATCAGGTTTGGAAGGCCTTTGAGCTCCGTCTCAGCTGACTCCGCACCATTGTCCGACGTCACGATAACGATGGTGTTCTGCAGTTTCCCAGTGGCCTCGAGATGGTCCAGCAACCTCCCGACATGGTGATCTGCAGTCTCCATCATGCCGGCATTCACCTGCATCACACGGGCGGCGTGCGCTTTCTCGGCAGGTGTCAAGCTGCCCCACGCCCGATGTGCTTTCGGGGGCGGTGCAAGCTTGGTCGTCGGCGGGACGAGACCGAGTTTGATCGCCCGCTCCAGCCGCTGCTTGCGCATCACATCCCAGCCGGCGTCGAAGACACCGTTGTATCGGTCGATATAGGACTTCTCGACTTGAAGGGGGATATGGAGCGCCTGCATCGACAGGAACGCGAAGAACGGCTGCTTTGGGTCTCCACTATCGACATACTCGATGAGCTTATCGACCAGCGTGCGTGACGAGTAGAAATCCTTCGGCAGTTTGACCGGATTACCGTCCTCGAACCAGTTTACGTCGTCATAACCGGGCAGGTAGGGGGTGGCGTCATAATTGCTGCCGCCGGTGGCATCCATCACGTAAGATCTATCGAATCCGAATTTGTTCGGCAAATTCGCACCGGTTTCCCCAATTCCCCACTTGCCGGTGACGTAGGTTCGGTAACCGCTCTTTAAAAGCAGTGACGCGATGGTCTTCTGCCCGGATTGCCAGATCATTGAGTAGCCAGGATTGACGCGCATCTCCGGCGTAACGGTTTCGACCAGCGTGCCCATGCCGACCTGGTGGTTGTCCATACCTGTCATAAGCATGGCGCGGCTTGGCCCGCAAAACGGCGATGTATAATAGCGTGAGAACATCACGCCGTTCCTCGCCAGACGATCAATGCGCGGTGTCCGCGTATCGCTACCGTAGGCCCCGAAATCCATGAAGCCTGCATCATCGAAAAGGATCAGAAGGATATTTGGACGGGTAGCCTGCGCAAATGATGTTGTGATGAACAAAATGTTCAACAGGAACACCCAGAAAGATGTTCGGGCAATGCTTTGCACGACGGAGAAGCTCCTCTCGATCAGACGCCTTTGGTCTCGGCTAGGTTCCTTCGGCGACCAGCTTGCGCGCCAGCACGACCAGCAGGCCCGCGACGACCGCCTCGACGAAGATCATGTCCACGGGCAGGCTTGCGCCATGGGCCAGCCAGGCGATCACGCGGCCCGCCGCTGCAAAGATCAGGAGCATGATCGCAGGGTAGAGCCAGGTCGGGCGACCGCTCAAAAGCGCGATGATGATACATCCGCCCATCGCCAGGAAGAAGGCGGCAAGGTCCCCGATTTGGGTGCTGAGTCCGTCGCCCGAAAGAAGTGGCATCCGCATCTGCGCCGACACGAATCCCGGCGTCAGGAGCCATGCCAGCCCCACGAGAACAAACACCACAGCAGGCACGCCAGCCGCGATTTTCCACGCCCTGTTCATCATATTCTCCCACCAACCGGCTCACTTCGTGTCACACGCCAAAGATACGAAGCAGGCGGACAAGCAACGCGAACGTCCATGGCGCGACATAACGCAGTTTCGGCTTCTTCGCCTCGGCCGCCTTAACGATCTTCCGCACGACGCTGTCGGTCGATCCAACCTCCAGCCACCGCAGTCTTAAGTCGATCGCCTTTTTTCGTGTCTCGATCTGCGCGCGCGAGAACAGCGAGCCTTCCTTTTCCATTATCTCGAACTGGCTATTCACCATCTTTTTGTTGAAGCCGGTGTTGTAGGGCCCCGGCTCGACCACCGAGACGTGGATGCCCTTGCCAAGCTCCTTCATCTCTTCGCGCAGGCCCGCCGCGGCGGCAGATATTGCGAATTTTGTCATGGAATAGGGCATCACGAAGGGCTCGGGCACGCGACCGGTGACCGAACTCATGAAGATCACTGTTCCGCCACCGCGCGCGATCATGCTGCGAATGGCGATCTGCGTTAGTTCGAGCGAGGAGAAGAGGTTGACCTCGAAGAGCCGGCGCACGCGGTCGATCTTGACGTCCGCCAGTGAACCCGAAAGGCTCTGCGCGGCGTTGTTGATGAGCACGTCCAGGCCCAGTTCCGCAATCTTCGCGCGATCCCCGGCGCTGGTGATGTCCAGTTTGAAGACCTGTGCTTCGCGCCCCAGTTCGATCTGCAACGCCTCGGCCTCGGTCTCGGAATAGGTCGTGGCATAAACCGTGTGCCCTCGCGCCAAGAGGCTCTTGGCGACATCCTTGCCGATACCCGTGCCGGCGCCGGTGATCAGGATCGTTTTGCTCATCAGATCTGTGCTCTGTCCGTCGTGCCGCCTTCAGGAATCCGCATGTCGGTCATGCCGCTGGCAGGCGCGGTTCTCAGGAATCGCAAGCAGCCCGTTTTCTCGAGAAAATCCAGCAGGATCGGCTCGTCCGCCACAGTCGAGAATTTCCGGCGCAGTTCATCCAGCGTATTGGCCTGGTACTTGAAGGTCTTCTGCTGGAAGACTTGCCCGTTCATCGTCAGGCTGGTTTCCTTCTGACCGGCGTGGAAAGCGTCGTGATTGGCCTGCATCCAGGGCAGGAACCGCGGCGCCATCTCTTGCGCGAGGATCGGATCGAGTGTGGGCCTCAGCGCTTCCAGCGTCTCGAACGCGCCCTCGGCGGCCGGCGCCAGCATGAGCTTTATATAGCGCAAGAGGTTCGGCGCATTCCGCTCGATATGGGCCTTGGCGGTCGGATCGGTCCACGCCTCATAGAGATTGCACCACAGCCCGAAATCCCCGAAGCATGGCCGCCCGCCTAGAAGATAAGGGCGAAGGCGGAAATGCGCCTCAAGCAGCGCGACAAGGTTTTCGAAGGATTGTTTGAGCTGCGGGATATTGGTGTCATTCCCTCCTGAGTATACAAGCCGCGGCACCATGCGCCGAACCATCAGATGTGCGACGATTGGCATGGCCAAGGGGCGGTACCACTTGCCGTCCAGCCGGTCATGCGCCAGCCGCGCGCTGGTCGACTTCGCGTCGGCAGCGTAGAACCAGCGCTGAAAGAACATCAGCTTGTTGCACCACTCGTCGCCGAATTCTTCGAAGAGACAGGACAGGAACCAGAGCGTCTTATCCTCGGGATGAATCGATGTGCCGCTCGTCTCGCGCTCGATCCGTTCAATGATGAGGGTCGAGTCCTGCATCGTCCCGCCGTCGGGGAAGAAGAGCAACGGGATCAACTGGACCTTGGCGTGCTTCTGAAAAAGCGGCTCGTTCGCCAGGCTGCGTGTGATCCAGTCGAAAGGCAAACCCTTGTAGTCAAGGAAGGATTTGACTTTCATCGTGTAGGGCGACGCCTCGAGGCCGAGCAACCGAAAGCGGGATTGGCCTGCTGTCATGATCAAGTCCTTCTGCCCGGTTCTCAGCGTTGCACGATCTTTTGCGCATCTCTTGCGAACGCGTCCGCAGCTTTCTTGTCGTCGGCGCCAGGCAGCGCGAAGGGTACCTCAACGCCACGCCGACATGCCGGGCGATCCTTGATCGCGTCGCGCCAGCGCGCCAGGTTCGGCAGGCCCTCGGCATTGATGCCCGACCAGCGGTAGGTGCGCACCCAACACCAGTTGGCGATGTCGGCAATCGAGAAATCACCGGCGAGCCACTCGTTCTCGGCCAGATGCCCGTCGAGCACCTCGAAAAGTCGCCGCCCCTCGTTCTGGTAACGATCGATGGCTGGTTGGATTTTTTCCGGCATGTAGCGGAAGAACACGTTGGCTTGTCCCATCATGGGTCCAACGCCACCCATCTGGAACATGAGCCACTGGATCACGCGCGAGCGACCCTTGACGTCCGTCGGCAGAAGTCGCCCGGTTTTCTCGGCCAGGTAGAGCATGATCGCGCCGGATTCGAAGACCGCGAAGTCGTCGGCGTCCTGGTCCACAATGGCCGGGATCCGGCCATTGGGATTGATCTTGAGGAACCCCGGCTTCTTCTGCTCGCCCTCGGCGATGTTTACGAAATGCGTATGGTAAGGGAGTTCAAGCTCTTCCAGAGTGACGGATGCTTTCCAACCGTTGGGCGTCGGCGCGGTGTAAAGATCGATCATATCGGCTGTTCCCTCTCGCCGTTGTTCATGCCGCGATCGCGGCCAGGCGATTGCTGATGATGGATCGTGCGTCGGCCACGATCCGGTCGACCAGCACCTGGCAAGTGGGAACATCGGTTACGAATGCGCCTGACATACCCGCGGTGACCATGCCTGCGTCGATATTGCCAGTGCTCCAGGCCTCTTCTTGTTTCTCGCCGGAGACATAGGCGTGAACATCCTTGAACTCGCCACCTGCAGCTTCGATTTCGGCAACCTTCGTAGCGACGGAATTCTTGTAGACCCGAGCGGTGTTGCGGAATCTGCGAAAGATCAGCTGCGTCTGGTTTTCGTCCATCTCAACGATCTTCTGCTTGATGCCGTCATGGACAGGCGCCTCCTGCGTGGCCAGGAACCGCGTGCCCATGTTCACGCCCTCGCAGCCGAGCGCCAGCGCCGCAGCGAGGCCGCGGCCATCGGCGATGCCGCCAGAGGCGACGACCGGAATGCTCAACGCCTGCGCAGCCGCCGGGAACAGCACCAGGCCTCCGACATCCTGCTCGCCCGGATGGCCTGCGCATTCGAACCCGTCGATGCTGACCACGTCGACGCCGACCCGCTCGGCGGCCACCGAATGGCGCACGGTGACGGCCTTGTGGATCACCTTGATGCCGGCAGACTTGAAGACCGGCATGAACGGCTCGGGGCTTCGGCCGGCGGTCTCGACGATCTTCACGCCGCTCTGGACGATGACCTCGACTATGGCCTGGTAATCGACCGCGCTGGTGACCACGCCTACTGTGATGTTCACGCCGAAGGGCTTGTCCGTTAATGACTGACACTTCTCGATTTCAGCCTTCAGCCGTTCGGGCGTGGGCTGGGTCAGCGCAGTCATGATGCCTAGGGCGCCGGCATTCGACACCGCCGCAGCCAGCTCGGCCGTGCCGACCCGCATCATGCCACCGCAGATGATCGGCACTTTGATGCCCAAGAGCTCTGTGAGTCTGGTTTTCATCCCGGTCCTCTCGATCGCGCCAAAATCAGGCTTCAAGCCCCTGGTCGTGGTTCGGAGCAGGCGGCGCCGATCGGTCCCATCAAAATCTCTGCGAGCTTTTGTCGTTGGTAGACGCCGTCACCGTAGAGAGCCTGATTATTCAAGTTGCGCTTGAAGTAGATGTGCAGCGCGCATTCCCAGGTGAAGCCGATCCCACCATGAAGCTGGATTGCCCGGCTCGACATGAACGCCGCCGCGTCCGAGGCGGCGCTCTTGGCCATTCGCGCGGCAGTCTCAGCCTCGGGCGATCCAGCATTAAACTCCGCTGCAGCGTGATAGAGCAGCGAGCGGGCCCGATCGATTTCGACCATCGCATTGACGAGCGGATGCTTGACGGCCTGGAAGAAGCCGATCGGTCGATCGAACTGGACCCGATCCTTGGCGTAGGCGACGGTGGTCTGCAGGAGCCACTCGGCCGCGCCGCAGAGATCGGCGGCAACCAGTGTCAGGAATGCGGGCCACGTGGCGTCAAGAACCTCGGCGGCATCGCGCGAGACGATCGCATCGCTGCCGATCCGGACGTCCTCGAAATGTACCGTCGCCTGATCGCGGGTCAGGTCGTGGATATGATCCTGCTCCAACGTCAGTCCCGGCGCATCGGTCGGAACGACGCAAAGCACGATCGAATCCCCGTGCCGCGCGCTGGCGATCAGATAGGCCACCTTGAAGGCGTCCTGCACGAAATGGGCGGTGCCCGACAGGATCAGGTCCGCGCCCGCTTCACGCGCCATCAGCGGCGCGTCCGCCGGCTCCCAACTGCCCGCTGGGTTGGTCAACGCCAGGCTCGCCGCCGCGCCTTCTCCGACGATCGCGGCCAATACGCGCTTGGCCACGTCGCCACCGGCTCGGCGCAGCAGCAGGCTGGCTGACAGTGTCGGGATCAGCGGAGAGGGCAATGCTGCGCGGCCGATCTCTTCGACGATGCCTGCTATCCCGACCATCGAGACGTCGGAGCCGCCCGACGCTTCGTCGATGGCCAGTCCTGTCCAGCCAAGTTCAACGATTTCGGACCACAGCCTGGTGTTCCAAGGCGCACGAACCCCCTCATCATAGACGGGTTCAGGCGAATCGGCGACCAGACGACGCAAGCCATCGGTCGGCAGTTTCTCAGTCAGCACCTTGCGCGCCGTATCGCGCAGCATCGCCTCGTCTTCGCGAAAGCCAAAATCCTTCGGAGCGATCTTGCCGTCGAGCATGGCGCTGATCCTATTTCGACTTCGGCAGGCCCAGCACGCGCTCACCCAGAATGTTGCGCTGGATTTCGTTCGTGCCGGCTGCGATCGTGTTTCCGAAGGAGTTGATGTATGCCAGCGGCCAGTGCCCGGCTGCTGGCGCGCGCGGGTCGCGCTTGTAGAGCGTGGAATGCGCGCCGGCGATTTCGACGCCGAGGCGGGCGCTGTCCTGGTCGAACTCGGTCACCACCAGTTTGGTCTGCAGAGGCAGACGCATGGGATGGTCGCACAGCGCCGGCACGCGCGCGCGCCTGGCGCTTTGTCGGAGGCCCTCGGCCACGATCGCGCGCTGCATGATGGCGTCGCGCGTCACCGGATCATTCGCCGCGATGCCGCCGCAGCGATAGGTTCCGCGCGCCAGTTCGATCAGCTTGCGGATCGTGACGGCCGGATCGCCGCCCCCCGAGCCGGCGCTGCCCGCGCCCTCGGCGGCGCCCCGCTCGGCCATCAGGGTCGTCATCGCGACCGACCAGCCCTTGCCGACATCGTCAAGGCGATTGGCATCAGAGACCCGCACATCCTCGAACAGCACTTCGTTGAAACCGGTCTCGCCGGTCATCTTGATCAGCGGGCGAACCGTGACGCCCGCATGATCGGCAATCGGGCAAAGGAAATAGGTCAGGCCGTCATAGCGATCGTGATTGCTGGTGCGAGTGATCAGGATCATCCACTTTGCGAAATGCCCCAGGCTCGTCCAGACCTTGTGGCCGTTCACGATCCAGTCCTCGCCGTCGCGAACGGCCATGGTGCGCTGGTTGGACAGATCCGAACCTGCTCCCGGCTCGGAGAAGCCCTGGCACCAGATCTCGTCGCCCGAGAGGATTCCCGGCAGGAACTTGCGCTTTTGCGCGTCGGAGCCGTGCGTCATGATCGTCGGCGCGGCCATGCTTAGCCCGACGAGGTTGATCAGGTATGGAACATCTGCGCGTTCGAGCTCCTGATTGGCGATGCGCTGAAGGCCTGTCTGGCCATGCCCGCCATATTCGACCGGGTAGTCGACGCCGATCAGGCCCGCTTCATGACATTTGCGCTGCCATGCCTGAAGATAGTCGCGCTGCCCGACGGTCATCACCTCGATGGGCGTGATCGGCAGGCGCTCGGGCGGCGGCGGCGGAGCATTGTCTGCAAGCCAGTTGCGGGCATAGTCCCGAAACTCCTGTGGCTCCATTTTTCGGTCGAACAACATCTTGCTCAAGTCCTCCGATACCTTGTCGATGACTTTCGATATCAAAGACGGGTTTTGCTGCTTTTTTCTATTCTTAATTCATGCGAGTGACAGTAATCGCCGTGACCTCATTTACATCGTCACGTGGATCGGTCAGGTGGCCAGCGGGAAATCGGACCGAGACGGCTGGATCGGCGACATCGAGACAGAGGGCGTGGTTGTTGTCGCCATCGCCGAGATCGGCCAGCGCCATCGGCGTGACGCTGCGTGCCGACCCGTCCGACCCGATCACGGTAACTTGGTAAAGCCGCCCAATGGCTTGATCCGCTTCACTGCCGTCACTTTTTTTTACACCGCCATCCCAGGCGACCCGTACAACCTGCGATGTGTGCTCTGGACAGCCGTTTCCACCGCCCCAGGGCAGGCGTGTCGCTGCGCGCCCAAGCGCCCATTCGGCTTCGGGCACCCGCTCGGCCCAGACGAGGCTGGGGCCGCTCTCCAGTGGCGTGACCCTGGTCGAAGCACCGCGGAAGTTCACCGTCCCGTCTTTCGACAGCACGTTGCCGACGATCTCGACAAGAACGGGCTGGTCTTTAGCGCTGCCGTACTCCCCGATCACGAGCGCGGTGCGCAATTCGCCCGGATCGTCAGCGGGCGCCAACGTCAGGCAGACCACGTTGCCGACCTTGCCCGATGCGGTCGTGATCCGGAGATCCCCGGGCTCCAGCGTCCGGATGTCAACTTCATGCGAGAAAATGACCGGCATGCCATCCAGCCCGCCAGCGCCACGGCAAGCGGCCAAGCCGAACATGTGCGGCAGCCCGTTGTCGAGACCGAAGAAAGCCGAGACGAGGCCGGCTTCACGCCCGCGCGCGTCGGTCCGAGCCGTCACGTTCGTCACGGTCGTGTCGGCCTGCGCATAGGTGTCGAGCGTCCGCTCGTATCCGATCAGAAACACCAGGTTGCGCACCACGATGTTCTGCGACGCCCAAATGCCGATCCCGGCCGCCCCGAGGACCGCGACGATAAGGATTAGGATCATGCGTCGCCTCATGTCACGCATGCTCCACGATCTTATGCGAGACTAACCAAAGTCGATCCTGACCCCAGACGCTCAGAACCGGCTTGCCGCCACGGTCGAGTAGCCGATAGCTCGGCACGCCCCAGATGCCCAACTCGTACATCGTCTTGCGATTAGCCTCGACTAACTGCTGCCACGTGTCGTCCTGAAGGTGGTTCTGCGCTTCTTCCCAGTCGAGCCCGGCCATCTCCACCACCCGGCGCATACCTGCGCGGCTGTTGGTGTTGATGCCCTTTGCAAAGGCAGCTTTCAGGAAAGCCCCGAAGAAGTCATTGCCGCGGCCTTTGTCGAGCGCCCATGTATAAAGACTGAGGCCCTGTTGGACCGGCTTTCCGATGGGGTCGTAGAAGTTGCCGTATTCGACGCCACAGTCGCGTGCCTCGCGCGAAACGTCTTTCCAGACGTAAAAAGCTTTCTGAAACGTCGCAGGCACGCCGCGCATGACCATCGGCAGAACCGGCCGCACCTCGAGCCTTACGCCCGAGGCCTTGGCAAGCGCCAAGGTCGGCTCCCACGAGATGGCTGTATAGGGGCTCCGGAGGGAGGCATAATATTCCAGTGTCATCTCCGAGGCGCCACTGGGAAAGGTCGTCAATGTGCCGGGCTTCGGCGCGACCATTGCCTCATTACCGTTCCGCAGGGCCGATAAGCTGCGCAGCCGCGCCTCTAGATGGCTGAGCCGATCGATGCCCCAGTACCACTCGCCTTCGTAGTAGAACATCGCGCCGCTGTAGTGCTTGAGCTGGGCGCGCCGCGCCGCGCCCGACTGGAGTTTCGCGGCTACGTTGGCCGCGGGCGCGGTGCCGTGTTCGGCGGCGAGCGCGTTCAACCCCGCTTCGTCGCCGCGCCACAAACAGTCGCTCACCGCGACGCCGACGGTGATGAAGCGGCCCGTTTCGAGCGCCGCCAGGATCGACAGCGCCAGATCGCTCAGGCGCTTGGCGGGCAGCGAACTGGCAGATGGAAACGCGAAGCCGCAATGCGGCGCTATCGCCGCGGAATCCCAGCGCGACATCTCCTGCAACAGTTCGGGCTCGGGGATGTTGTCGTCGCGCAGCATCGGCACGAGATGCACCACGAGATGGATATCGTAGGCGCCGACGAGCTTCTGCAGCGCCTGGATCGAAAGGTGCGAGTAGCCGTCATCGACCTGGTGAAAATACTCCACCAGGTGGGCCCGCCCGTCTTTCCGCCGTCTGGCTTCTTTCCGGACCCGCTGGCGCGCCTGACGCTCGTCGCTTATGGCATGCGTCATCAGGCGAGACAGAAACCACCGCTTGATGCCCGACGGATTGTTGCTGGCCGCGCCACCTTGCCGTGTTATCCCGCTCATTGATCCGTCCAGCCTTGGTTGTAGGGTTCCTCGGAACTCTGGGGTCGCGACCGGCTGAAACACCAGTCTGACCTCACGAAAGTCCGCGCCAGACGGTCCCTCCTGATATCCTGGTAGGATACGGGCGACGGCCGTGAGATACTGTTCAAAAGCTGACAATCGCCCGATGCTGAACTGGCTCGCCCGAGGGTGCCGCCGAGAGGCGACAAACTGTGCGATTTGTTACAAATGGGCGGCCCGCGCCGGAGTCGGACAAACCGCCATCAACTGGAAGGGCGAGAAGGTTGGTACGGCCCGTATTGGCCGGGTGCGCTAGCGTCAGCGAAGCCGATGCGACGCATTCGGCTGATGCTGCAGCGATTAAACGCTTGACCGTGCTATTTCTCCCATTATCATTTCACAGAAGCGTTCAGATACGATAAATGTTTGCACAGTAACTGAGAATTACCCGTACAGGTGACTGAACGTGTCCTCGACATTCAATAATTATGTTCCGGGCATCCTCGATTTGCTGCCAGAGGATACTAACGCAGCGATACTTGCTTCCGGACACCGTGTGAAAATCAAGTCAGGTAAGCTATTTCAGAACCGCGGCAGCCGTATCGTTGCGCTTTGCATCGTCTTGAAGGGCAGGCTGAGGATGATGACGATCGGCATTGACGGCTCTGTGCAGCTGAATGCTATCATCGGTCCTGGCCAGCAGTTTAATGAACCAACGCTGTTCGCCAACTCCACACTCCCCCATGATGTGGAGGCTGTCTGCGACACCGAGATCCTTGTTCTCGACAAGCACGAATTCGAATCGCTGGTCGAAAGATACCCTTCGATCATCCGCGCCCTGATGGTCAGCAGCGTCAACCGATTGCACCAACTGTTCGAGACGCTGAATGATCTGCGCGCACTACCCAAGTCAGTCGTCGTCGCTCGGGTGCTTCTCAAGAATGCGCGCCACCTTCGCAGCGACGACAAGGTCGATCCAGTCGATCTCGACATCACGCAGGAGGATATCGCAATGTTCCTCGGCGTCACCCGCGCCTATCTCAATAAAATCCTTGGACAGTTGAGCGGACATGGCCTGATCGAGGTCTCCTACCGTAAAATCCGGATTCTGAAAATGGCTGCGCTGCAGGATTGGATCGTCGAGCAGCTCACATACGACATTGTCGAGGCCCCGGATGCGGCACTCGTTTAGCGGAGCGATAATTGCCGTTTAGGATTATTCAATTTTAGATCGATAGTCAGATTAATTGATCAATTATTGAAACTCTGCATTTATTGTTACATAAATCAATTTTATTCGAATCATATTAAAAATTACTTTTGATTTTATCATTTCAATTTCGAACCTTCAATATTGTATGATCGCTTGCATTTCTGATTAGGGCGCTTTATTTTTTGCTTTAAAGAAAAAAATCACGCTTATATTTATGTAATCGTATCACACTAAAAATTGATAGTTATTCGTTACAGGTCGCTGCAAATCATGCAGCCGTATCTCCTGCTTGAACGCAAGCGCTTGACGGAACTGAAACATTTCCTGCCGCGTTTATTCTCCAAACTGCAGACACATTCGGTCTTGGAATACGTTACCGAAAAAGGTTAATTCCTTAGGGCCTTGCCGCTTTGAATCATATGCGCGATCCGTTCACGGCTTTTGGGTTCGGCCAGAAGACCGATGAAAGCCTCCCGTTCCAGCTCCAGCAGCCGGCTCTCGTCGAGGACCTCGATCGGGCTGGCCCCGCCGCCGGTCAGGACATGAGCGAGCCGGGCGCAGATCGTCACGTCATGATCCGTCGCAAGGCCCATGCGGGCCATCGCCTCAGCCGACGAGACCAGAAGCGTCTCGCCCGAAAGGCCTGACAACTGAAAGCGCGGCGGTTCGGACGTCACGCGACGCGTCGCCATCTCGCGAGCCTTCGCTTTCGCGTCCGTCAGTAGCCGTTTCCGGTTCATGGTGATCCCATCACCCGGCCTGAGGAAGCCCAGCTCTCTCGCCTCGGCGGCCGAGCTGGAGACTTTGGCCGTCGAGATCGTCTCGAAGGCCTTCATGGTCGCCGGCATCGGCCCGCGCGGCATCGCTTTTGCCGTTGAAAGGCGCCAAAGCAACTCCTTGCAGCCGCCCCAGCCGGGGATCAGTCCTACGCCGACCTCGACCAGGCCCATGTAACATTCCGCGTGGGCCTGAATGGCGTTGGCGTGCAACGCCAGCTCGCAGCCGCCGCCCAACGCCAGGCCAGCGGGCGCGGCGACGACCGGGATATCGCTGTCGCGCAAGCGTGTCATCAAGTGCTGGCCATAGGCCACGATCTTGCGGATGGCGTCGGCGTCCTCGAGCGCGCCGGCCAACTGAGCAAGGTTCGCTCCGGCCGAAAAATTCGGCCCGTCACTGTAGATGACCAATGCGTCGAAATCGCCGCCCGCCCGCTCGAGGCTGGCTTCGAGTTGCGCGAGCACCTGACCATCGAGCGTGTTCATGCGGGTCGTGATCTCGAAACATGCGACGCCATCGCCGATATCCCACAGCGCAGCGGACTCGCCGCCGATCACCGGCCGGCTCAAGAGCTTGACATCCTCCAGAAGCAGGACACCGTCGGGCTGCACGACGTCCTTATAACCGCCAGAGGCGTGCAGCACCCGCCGACGTCCCGCATCGACGCCGTAGAACGGCCGGCCCGCGGCCACGCGCAGAAACTCCGGCACCGCGAGTCCATCGGCATCGAGGCGGGCGACGAGCTCGCTGACGCCGATCCGGTCGATCAGCTCGAACGGCCCTTGTTCCCAGTCGTATCCCAGTCTCATCGCTTCATCGATGGCCTCGGCGTTCTCGGCCGCGTCGCCGACAAGATGGGCGGCATAGGACAGGGTCTCGCCCAGAACGCGCCTCGCAAAACGGCCGTACTTGCTGTCGTCGTCGATCAACGCCAGCGGTGTCGTGCGCGCCTGTTTCAGGATCGGGATATCGACGCAAACAGCCGCTCGGTACTCGCCCGTCTGAAGGTCGACGGCTTCCTTGCGGCGACCGGCTGCGCGGTTCAACCTGTAGAAGCCGCCTTTGCCCTTACGTCCGGTGTATCCAGCAGCGACAAGCCGCTCCATGACGGGTTGCGGGCGCAGCATTGCCTGGAACGGATCCTCGGGCGGCAACGCATCGCCCAAGCTTCCGGCCACGAGCGGCAAGAGATCCAGCCCCACGAGGTCGGCCATGCCAAAAATGCCCGTCTTGGGGATTCCCAGGGGCCGCCCCATGACCGCATCGGCCTCCTCAACGGTAAGGCCCAGATCGATGGCCGCATTTATCGACGAAAGGCCCCAGTAGACTCCGAGGCGATTGCCGATGAAGCCTGGCCGGTCGTTGCATCGCACCACCCCCTTGCCGAGCCGGTGATCGCAGAAGTCGCGGATCGCGGCGATGGCCGCAGGGCGCGTACTCGGACTGGCGACGAGCTCGAGCAGAGGCATGTAGCGCGGGGGGTTGAAGAAATGCGTGACGACAAAATCGGCGGCAAACCCCTCGCCGAGCCCCGCGGTGAGGGTAGTGAGCGGGATGGTCGACGTATTCGAGGACACGATCGAGCCCGTCTTCCGATGTGCATCGATCTTGGCGTAGATCGCATGCTTCACATCGAGACGTTCCGTCACCGCCTCTATGATCCAGTCACACTCGGCCAGCGCCGGGAGATCATCCTCGATATTGCACGGCGTCACGTGTTTGGCAGTCGAGCTCTGCATGAAGGCCGGGGGTTTGGCTTTCTGCAGCGCCTCGAGCGCGCCCCTGGCGATCGCACTGCGCTCGCGCGCGCCATCGGGGACGATATCGAAGAGCAACACCGGTACGCCGGCATTGGCGACATGGGCCGCGATCCCAGCCCCCATGACACCGGCGCCGATGACGGCGACTTTCTCGATCCCGGGCATCAGACGGCCTCCAGAACGGTTGCGATGCCCTGACCCCCGCCTATGCATTGGCTGGCCAGAGCGAACTCACCGCCCTCGCGCTTCAGAAGCGAGGCCGCCTTGCCGGTGATCCGGGCTCCCGTGGCGCCGAGCGGATGACCGAGCGCGATCGCACCTCCGTCGATGTTCACCCTCTCGGGATCGAGGTCGAGGTCTCGGATGCAGGCCAGCGCCTGGCTGGCGAAGGCCTCATTCAGTTCCGTCACGTTCAGGTCCCTGGCGCCGAGACCCGCGCGCTCGAGCGCCTTTCTGCTGCTTGCGACCGGGCCGATGCCCATGATCTCGGGGCTGCAACCAGACACCGCCATACTGCGGATGCGGGCCAGAACCTGCAGCCCGTGCGCCTTGGCGTACTCTTCGGAACAGATGAGCACGGCGGCGGCTCCGTCGGTCAGAGGCGAAGACGTTCCCGCCGTCACCGAGCCGGTCTGGCTGAACGCAGGCTTCAGCTCCGCAAGCGCCTCGACTGTTGTGCCGGGCCGAAGACACCCATCCCGCATGACTGGTCCTGCGGCGCTGTTCAGCGCGACGATCTCGTCCGCCAGCTTGCCGGCGGCCTGCGCAGCGGCGGCCTTTTCCTGACTGATGACGGCGAAACCCTCCTGATCGGCGCGCGAGATCTGCCAGCGATTGGCCAGGTTCTCGGCCGTTTCGCCCATGCCGAGATAAGCTGCGGGCATGCGCTTGGCGAAGGCGGGGTTCGGCATCGGGTTGAAGCCCAGCATCGGCACGCGCGTCATGCTTTCGACGCCAGCGCAAACGAAGACGCTACCCGCCCCTGCGGCGATCGCGCCCACGGCCATGTGGATCGAGCTCATCGACGATCCGCAGTAGCGGTTGACCGTGATCCCGCCGACGCACACCGGCAACCCGGCCATGAGCGCCACCATACGCGCAATATTGAAGCCCTGTTCGCCCTCGGGGAAGGCGCAGCCCACGATGAGATCCTCGATGTCGGCGGGCTCCACGCCGGTACGCTCGATCAGTCCGCGAACGACTTGCGCCGCCATGTCATCGGGCCGGACAGAGCTGAGCGCGCCCTTGCGGGCCAGCGTGAAAGGCGAACGGGCATAACCGGCGATTACAGCTTTTGTCATGGACGTGTCTTTCGTGGTTCGACATTGGTTTTTATTCGCGTTGACTTGAACTCCTGTTTGTCGTTGCCGGCGATCAAGACCTGGCGGATGGCGTTGTTTTTCGCTGGGCAGGGCACGGGCGGCTTTTCGGTGCCGGTCGCCCACCGTACCTTAGCTGTGCAGGTCACATCCTATCCCCATGCCGACGCTTCCCGAGGACTTGCCGGAGAACGGCCGCGTAGCCGGGATCAGGCTGGACCCGATCAGCTGATCTTGGCCTCGAGAACCACGTCACCGGTTCTGGGCTTGGCAATCAGATCGGCATACTTCTTCTCAACAAGATTGCGTTTGATCTTCATCGACGGGGTCAGCAGACCATTGCCGATCGTCCACGGTTCCTTGGCCACGACGATATGGCTGAGCTTCTCATGCGCCTCCAGGCGCGCATTGGTCTTCTTGAGCGTCTCGGCTAGACCTGTCTTTTCTTCGGGCAGGCCCATGATGTCACCGACCGCGTCGCCCATCACCACGACGGCCACCGGCTGGGGCAGGCCGGAGCCCATCACGCAAATCTGCTCTACGTAGGGATTCTCCGCGATCAGGCTCTCGATCGGCACTGGAGCAACATATTTACCCTTGCCGGTCTTGAACAATTCCTTCACGCGGCCCGTGATCTTCAGGCTGCCATCGGCGTCGATTTCACCCATGTCACCGGTGTGAAGCCAGCCCTCTCGGAACGTTTCGGAGGTTTTCTCCGGGTCCTTGTAATACCCCTGGACGACGCAATCACCGGCGACCAACAGTTCTCCACCTTCGGATATCTTGATCTTCGCGCCTTTGGCAGGACCGCCGACCGTGCCGATCTTGGAGTGCTTAAACGGATAGTTGACGGTGACGAGGCCCGAGGTCTCGCTCATTCCGAACCCTTCGGTGATGTCGATATCGAGGTGCGAGAACCATTGCAGCACTGCAGGCGAAATCGGCGCAGCACCAGAGCCGCAAATCCGGGCGCTGCTCAGGCCCAGAAGCGTCTTGATCTTCTTCTTTACGATACCGCGGACGACGGGGATACGCAGCAACCGGTCCAGCTTTTTCTGCGGTAGTTTGACAAGAATTCCGCTCTGGAATTTCATCCACAGCCGCGGCACTGAAATAAAGATGGTCGGGGACGCGTTGCGCACGTCTTCGGCAAATGTATCAAGACGTTCGGTAAAGGCAACTGAGCAACCGTGATACAGTCCGACGTGCTGCACCATCGCCCGTTCGGTGATATGGGCGAGCGGCAAATAGGAAATCAGCCGGTCGTTCTCGGTATACTTGAGGGCCTCGACCGCGGTTGTCGAACTGTAGCCGATATTGCTGAAAGTGACGACGATGCCCTTGGGATTTCCCGTCGTGCCCGAGGTGTAGATCAGCGAGAAGATGTCATCCATCTTGGGAATGTTCACATCGACGAGCGGTTCGTGCCGCGCGATCAGGTCCATCATTTGATGGTCGCAGGGCAGCGTGTCGTAGGGTTGGGCAATGGTGATGATGCCCTCGGGAATTCCCCGTCGGGCGGGTTCGAGATCGTCGAGCTTGCCGAGAATTATCGCCTTGGCCTCGCTGTGCTCGAGCACGTAGCGGATCGTGTCGGCTCCGGCAGTAAAGTATATCGGCGCCGGGATCAGTCCGGCCGCCGCGATTGCAAAGTCTGAAATGAACCACTCCGCAGTGTTCTTGCCGAGGATGGCAACGACATCACCTTTCCTGAAGCCCAATGCACGGAACGCAGAGGCGAGGCGCAGCACTTCTTCATGTGCCTGTGCCCAGGTCTTCTCGCGGTAGACGCGGTTGACGGGCTGGCGAAGATAAACCCTATCAGGCGTCTTGCTCGCCCATTTGCGCAGCATTTCATAGGGCACCGGATATACGGTGTCATGCATGGCGTCATCTCCCTGGGACCGTTCGCCTTTGGCGACAGCTTTAGTTTTTGGATCGTAGGATCGAGTTGCCAATAGCACGCCAATCGCCGCGAGTTTGACCATTAGTGGACAAACCTCACACGTCGAAGAGTCTAGGCTGCTCTGCAATCAATAAAGCCAAATTGCGGGAGAGGACGACCTCAATGGTGGGAGAACTTGAGCAGGCGCTTTCGGCGATCGTGGTGTTTTTCGTCATGCTTGGGATGGGTGCCTCGCTAACGCAGGGTGATTTCGGTCGGGCATTAAGGCGGCCACAGGGCTTGGCGATCGGCCTTGCCTGCCAATACGGAATCATGCCGCTGCTCGGCTTCACCCTGATCAAGGTGCTCACCCTCCCGGAGGCGAATGCAGTCGGCCTGTTGATCATTGCCTGCATGCCCGGCGGAACGACGTCAAACATGTTCACCTACTTCGCCCGAGGGAATCTGGCGCTTTCGGTATTGATGACATTGGCTTCGACCGTGTGCGGTGTTGTGGCGATTCCGCTGCTCCTGACATTTTATGCCGACGCGCTGAACATTACGGTCCCGCTCAGAAACATCATCATCGCATTGATTCTAATGATAGTACCCGTGACGATCGGGATGTTGATCCGTCAGTCGAGCCCGCAGTATGGAGCGATCACCGAGCGGGTAGGCTCAATGCTTGGCATCATCTTCATCGTCTTCCTGATCGTCGCTTGGGTACCGCGAAATTGGCAATTCTTGATGGAGACACAAGACGGCCTCTACGCAGCTGCCATAGCGCTCGGCTCTGCCGGAATTCTGTTTGGCTACATCGTGGCGCGCACACTGCGCATGGATCAGACCGATGCACGCACAGTGGCGATCGAGACAGGTTTGCAGAACGGGCCGCTGGCCTTCAGCATCATTGCCCTCACCTTCACCGGGCCTGACCAGCAAAGCTACATGGCGGTGCCGGCGCTCTATTCCTTCTTCATAGTCATCGTGGCTTCGATGGTGACTTTGCTGTTTAGGGTAACAGCCAAACAGGCATCTACAGAAGCCGGATCTATCGCGTGCTACCGACAATAAATTTGGGTACTTACCGGGTCGGCATCGACCTGAGGGTTTTTGGGCCGAGTGGTCTGTTAGCAGCAGCGAGGGGCGACCGGGGAGATGCGCGAGGCAGCCGATGACGTGATGGTCGGTAGACGCGCTTGGCGCGCGCTGCTGCTGGCCCTCGGGGTCGCGCCGGCTGCTCTTTGCGCAGCACAGGCCGCGCCACCCCGCCCTCTTCCCGCCAAGGCTCCACAGCTTGCCCGCAGCTGCGTCATCAAGCTCCCTGACATCGCGCCCGTGTTCCCCTCCGGCGACACTGGCGCGCCGGCAGGAGAGACGAGCGAGGACGAGGAGGAGGAAGACGACGATGATGATGAGGGCGATGATGACGACGTCCCGGGGTTGATCCTGCCCGGCACCGCAACCTGCCTGGCTATCTCGGGCACTGTCACCGCCGGGCTGCAATTTGACAGCTACCGCATTCCCAGGGCCGGCAACGCTGCGCCGCGACCTGCCTTCTCCTGGCCGACCAGCACCTCGGTGCAGATCGCCACCTCGCATGACCTCGCTTCGGGCCTGCGCGTTGGAACGACCTTCGCGATGTTGGTGGCGCCCGGCGGCGGCGAGCCCGACACAGCCAGTATCAACGAGGCGACGGTCACCCTCAGCGCCTTGACATTCGGCCTCACGACCACGCGCTTCAGCTTCTGGACCGGCGACGAGTTCGCCTTCAGCGCCCGCCTGCCGGGCCGGAATGCCGGCCTGATCGCTTGGGAACGCGATCTCACCGATCGCTGGAACCTGGCGCTTTCGCTCGAGGATACGTCGGCAGGGACCAACGGATCGATTCCGGTCGCCAGGGGGCGGGTTCCAGACGGCGTGGCGCGCCTGACCTACACCGAAGGGGGGCTGACTCTGCACCTCGCCGGCGCCCTGCGCGACGTGCCGGGGCGGGTGCCCCAGCTCGGCCGCGCCGGCATCGTCGGCGCAACCTATGAGCTAACGGTCCTCGGTCGTCCGGGCGAGCTCACCGCCCAGATCGCGGGCGCCGTCGGTGCCGCCGCCTATATCGGCTCCTCGCTCGATGCGCTTGCCGTCAGGCAGATACTGACGCCGGCCGATTCGTCCCGCGGCTTCTCGACGGTGTTGGCCGCCCGTCGCGAATGGACCGACGATCTCGCGAGCAATGTCTATGTTAGCCGCTACCAGATCGCGGTGCCTTTCGCGGACGCCAACAAGGGCAAGCTCCGGATCGACCGCATTACTGCCAACCTCGTCTGGACGCCGGTGGATGGCTTGAAGGCGGGCATCGAAGGATCGATCACGCAGACGCGGGTCGGCTTCGAGCGCCGAGCCATCCCGGCGACGCTCGGCGGGCGCCTGCTCTCGGCCCAACTCTTTTTCGAGCGGTCTTTCTAGCAGGCTGCTGAAGAAGCCGGTAGCGGCGCGCCGCAGGAGACGTTTCGCTCCGTCTGGTTGAACGAGCGGAGTTTTGAGAATGCGCGGACGTGAGGTGGGGTGATCGACGCTGTTTGCCTATGTGTGGCTTGAGGAGCGGGTGCCAGCGGACCACCCGCTGCGGGCGATCCGGGCGCTGACGAATGAGGTTCTGGCCGGGCTGAGCGAGCGGTTCGACGGGCTGTACTCGGTTCGGGGCCGGCCCTCGATCCCGCCGGAGATGCTGCTGCGGGCGACGCTGCTGCAGGCGTTCTTCGCGGTGCGCTCCGACCGGAAGAGCCCCGGTCTCCCAGCAGCGCTTTGGCGGGGGGAAGCGCGTCCAGCATGAGCCTGGCGCCCTTGTGATCGCTCATCTGGCCCTCGCTGAGCAGCATCACGAGCGGCTTTCCCGTCTGATCGCAGACGGCGTGGAGCTTGGAGTTCAGGCCGCCTTTGGTTCGCCCGATAAGACGGGGAACATCCCCTTTTTTAGAAGGCTCGCCGCTGTCCGGTGAGCCTTCAGGTGGGTGGCGTCGATCATGATCCGCTCCGGCTTCGGCCCCTTACCGGCGAGGCCGGCGAAGATGCGGTCGAACACCCCCATCCGGCTCCAGCGGATGAAGCGGTTGTACAGCGTCTTGTGCGGCCCGTAGCCCTTGGGCGCGTCCTTCCATTGCAGCCCGTGCTTGATCACGTAGACGATGCCGCTCACCACGCGACGGTCGTCAACGCGCGGCACGCCATGCGCCAGCGGAAAATGCGGAGCGATCCGAGCCATTTGGCCTTCGCTCAGAAGAAAGAGATCGTTCATCAGAGCCTCCCCGAAAGGCGCTCTGAATCACATTCGCCCGCAGATTAATAGGTCCTGAGCCTAGTGGATCGCACGTGTCTGTGATCTGACAGCGTCACAGCCATGTCATCTCGCTATCGGCAATTTCTTTACGTAACGGCAAAAGCCAGAGGCTGAATATTGGCGCTTCTCATTAAACCGCGCTCTCTTGGTCTGATGACCAAAGCGGAGCGGCGTAGAACCGGCGCCAGCTTCGTAATCTCAGCATTCGGGCTGTTTGATCTCGCGCGACCCGATCGATCTCGGCTCGAGGGCGAGCAGGCCCTTTGGCTGATGGTTGCCAAGGAACTGCCGCCAGGCGCGATGTTCGACATTGGCATGCCCAAGCCGACCGCCGAGGTGCTTGTCGCCGGCCATGCCGCCGCACCTGGCGGCGAGCCGGTCCAGCGCATGGGGCTGGCCTGGGCCATCGGTGGGTTGCAGAAGAGCCTGCTGATCACGGGCGACCGTTTCTGGCGCATGGCGGGCGCGACTGCGGTGCCGACCGAGCCGCAGGCCTTCACGCGCATGCCGCTGGCGCCGGCACGCTGTTTTGGCGGCGGGGGCTACCCCGCCAACCCGGCCGGCCTCGGCTTCCGGGCACAGGAGCGGCTCATGGCGCAGGAGGTAGTGGCGCTGCCGAACATCGAGATCCCGGAGCGGGCGGTTCGCTCGATTGGCGATGTGCCGCCGCCGCCGCGTTTCGGCCCGATGGCCGTGGACGCCAAGGAGCGCCTCCAATTCGCCGGCACCTATGACGACGCCTGGATGAAGACGTGCGCGCCCGGCCTCGCTGCGGACGCCGATCCCCGGCTGTTTCTGTTCGCCCCGCAAGACCAGCGCCTGCCCGGCTATCTCGAGGGGAACGAGGGCTATGGCCTGCGCAACTTCGCCGCCGATGCGCCCGAGATCCAGGCTTATCTCCCGGGATTCCGCGTTCGCTGTTTCCTCGGCTGGACCGATCCTGCCAAGCCTGTCGTCGAGGTGCCGCTGCGCATCGACACGCTCTGGCTGTTTGCCGGCGCGCGGCGCGGCGTGATGGTCTATCGTGGGGCGACGCCGGTGGACGACATGGAGGCCGCCGATGTCGCCGACGTCATGGTCGCCTATGAGCGCATGGCCGACGAGCCGCGCCCACTAAGTTATTACCTGCAGGTGCGGGCGCTGCGCACCAATCCCGAAACCGCGTTCAAGTACGCCTTCGCCGAGCACCAGCTAGCGCCGGCCGTGCCCCAGAGTGTAACCGACGAGCGCAACGCCAGACGCCAGGCCCTGGCCGCCGAACGCCGCGCCAGGACCCGCGCCGATGCCGAATGGATGATCGGACAGGAACTGGCCCGCTCGGGCCTGCCCAAGGAACTCTGGCCCGAGATCAAGGTTCAGGAAGCCGAGGATCACGGCGTTCCGATGCCGTTGCCCGAGGAAATCGAGAACGGCGAGGTCGATCTCGCCACGATTCTCGACGCGCTGGAGGCCGTCCAGCTAAAGGCCGAAGCTCAACTCGCCGAGGCCATCGAGGAGAAGGCGCCGCTGATGGCGGCGATGAAGGAGATAGCCTCGGGCGAAGCCGAACCCGAGGCGATCGACAGGCTTCTCGCCATGCTCGATCAGCCCGATCTCGCTCGCGGGATCGACGCCGAGATCGCCGAGATGCCCGATGCGCGCATCCTGCCGCCGGAAGCGGCCGAGCACGCCGCCGAGTTCGACAAGCTCGACGCGGTCAAGGACTGGCGTCGGATGATGGTCGACGGGGCAAAGCCCGATGTCGACGAGAAGGCCCAACTCGCGCTCGCGCGAGCCCGCTTCCTCGGCCTGCCCGAGGGCCGTGCGCTGGAAGATGTCCGCCGGAATCTGGGCGACGACGTGTTCGCCTTGCCAGAGCTGGGGGAACTGCCCGACCTGCCGGCGAGCGACGCCGAGCCTTTCACCGAGGAGATCGCCTTCGAGAAAGCGATGACCTTTCTTCAGACCAACCCGGACGTCCCGCCGGGAGCGGCCGACCAGATCAAGGGCGCGATGGCCGATATCGATGCGCAGCTTCGGCGCAGCCTGCCCAATCTCGGCGGCGAAGGCGGCTCCGCCCTGGCGGCGCTCGGCGCGCTGTCTCCACCGCCGGCCGGGCCGGCCTCGGCGACGCCGGCGGCAGCCCTCGACGCCACGGCGGTCAAGCTGGCAAGCGCCAAAACCGACATCCACGCCGCCCTCGATCAGGCCGAGGCGCAGATGGCGGCGCCGCTGCTGGAGATGCGGCGCCTCTCGACGCAGCCCCTGAAGCCCGACACTCCACTGACGCCCGCCGTGGCGCAGGCGTTCGGGGCGCTCATCATCGAGCAGGCCCGGGCCGGCGTCACCCTTGCGGGGCGCGATCTGGCCGGCGCCGACCTGTCGGGGGCAGACCTGTCCCACGCCGATCTTTCCGGAGCGATGCTGGAGAGGGCCAGGCTCGACGACGCCAATCTGGCCGGCGCCAATCTGAGCCGCGCGACCTTGTGCGGAGCCTCGCTTGTCGGCGCCGATTTCAGCGGCTGCGATCTGAGCGAAGCCAATCTCTGTCAGGTCGATGGCCGCGGGGCGCGCTTCGTCGGCAGCCGCCTGATCGACGCCTCCCTGATGCAGGCGACGTTCTCGCAGGCGGTGTTCGATCATGCCGAGCTGCGCAATGTGACGGCGATGATGATCCCGTTCGACGGCGCGTCGTTCCGTGCAGCGCGCGTCAGCGACTGCGTCTTCATGCGAACCGACCTGAACGGTACGCAATGGGATGGCGCGGTGCTCGAACGAGTCCAGTTCATGGATGTCGCATGCGCCCGCATCAGCATGGCGCAGGCGCAGCTATCGGAGGTCGCCTTCGTATTGGCGCAAGCCGCAGAGGCCGATTTCAGCGACGCGACGCTGGCAAGCGTGGTTTTCATCGGCGGCGTCGATCTGCGTTTCGCGCGCTTTCCCAGGGTCCGCACGCAGCGCCTCACCTTCCAGAAGGCTGATCTGAGCGACACCGATTTCGAGCGCGGCCGGCTGGACGGAACCTGCTTCGTCGAAACGATCCTGGCCCGCGCCAGTTTCCGCGCCGCCTCGCTGAAGCGGGCGCTGCTCTCGCGCAACGATGCGACCGCCGTCGATTTCTTCGCCGCCAACCTGTTCGAGGCGCAGCTCAACCGGGCCGATCTGCGCGGCGCGCGTCTACGCGTCGCCAATCTCTACGGCGCCGATCTGGCGGATGCGACGCTGGACGGGGCCGATTTCAGCCGCGCCAATCTCGGCCGCACCATCTTCGAGGTGGCCAGCGATGGTTGAGAGCCTGTTCGAGCATCTGCAGCACAACTGGCCCTATCGCGACGGCGTGCTCGACGGCTGCAATCTGGCGGACGCGACGCTGGCCAACGGCGTGGTCATGAAGACCTCCTTCCGCGGCGGCTCCTTCGCCGGCGCAAACATCAGCGACATGACCTTCCTGGAATGCGATTTCACAGGTTGCCGCTTCGACGGGGCGCGGATCGACCGCAGCACCTTCATGTCATGTCCGGGCGGCCAGAGCGCGTGGCGCGAGGCCCAGATTCAGACGACTACCTTCATGGCCTGCGCGCTGACGGGCGCCAATCTTCGCGGCGCGCGACTGACGCAGTCATCGCTGATGCGCTGCGACCTGACGCAGGGCATGTTGGCGGAAGCGGTCATCGAAACGTCGGCCCTGATGGAGTGCGGGCTCGACGCGATCGAGCTCTCCGGGGCGAGCCTGCGCAACACCGCGATCATCAAGGCCGATCTGCGGCGGGCCGCCCTCGACGGCCTGCTCTGCGACACCGTTCTGCTGACCGAATGCGACCTGACCGGGCGCGATCTGCGCTCGCTGGCCCTGGCCCGCGCCAATCTTTCCAAGGCCAAGCTGGACGGCGCCAATCTCTCCGGCGTCGATCTCAGCGGTGCGATGCTGATGGAGGCGAGCCTGACGCGAGCCGATCTGTCGCGCTGCCATGCGCCCGGCGCGCTCTTCATCAAGGCCGATCTGCGCGCCGCCAACCTCTCGGGCGCGATGCTCAGCAACGCCGTATTCCAGGAGGCTATCGTGGCGGGGGCCAATCTCGACGGCGCGCAACTCGACATGACGGTCTTCACCAGCGCGGATGCGCGGGCCGTGTCATTCCGGCGTGCGCGGCTCGACTACGCGCTGTTCCACCACGCCGCACTCGACAGCGCCGATTTCAGCGGCGCGCGCTTCCTGCGTACGGATTTGCATTGTGCTTCGACCGAGGGTGCTATTTTCATGGGGGTCAGCGGTCGCACGCTCGACACCATCATGGCGCGCGCCGTCGGCGAACTCTATGATCCCGCCGTCGTGAAACCCTTCAGCGCCCGCAGGTGAGCCGATGCCGTTCTGGAATGGAAACGGGCCGATGCCCGGCATGCATTTCGGCTTCCCCGACGTCTGCAACGTGCCGACGCCGGTCGGCCCGATTCCTACCCCGTTTCCCAACATCGCCCTGACGCCGACCTCGATCCCGAGCCAGGTCAAGGTCCTGGCGATGTGCATGCCCTCGTCCAATCTGATGACGACGACGCCGATCTCGAACGGCGACAATCCCGGCGTCGCCATGGGCCTGCTGTCGGGTCTGGTGATGGGGCCGGGCTCGGCGATGATGGGCTCGACCAATGTGCTGGTCGGCGGGCCGCCGGTGGCGAAGTTCGCGATGCCGACCAAGCAGAACGGCATCAGCCCGAACACGGTCGGGATGACGATCGTCCCGTCGCAGATCAAGGTCATGGCCCTGCGTTAGGTCATCGTTAGAAATCCTCTGGCGGGAGCGCCCTATGCCCAATGTCGATGAGATCATGTCAGCCGGAGCGCCCTATTTCAGGGTGATTCAGCCGAAGACCTGCACGGCCGTCTTCACCGAAGCATCCTATTTTCGCCTGGGGAGCTATATCCAGGGCGCGGCGCAAGAAGAGGGTCTCGTCACCGGGCTGACCACGACGACCAGTACGGTAACAAAGGGCGAAAAGAGCGCGATCGACCAGGCCGGCGACGCGATCAAGAACGTTAAAGGCGATCCTGCCAAAGATTTCAAGGCGACCAGCCAGGCGACCGAAACCTACACGACGACGGCCAGCGATCCGATAGCCTCATCGGGAAACGGCGTGCTGATCTACACCGACAGCGACTTCCAGCAGAACGTCAAGGGCGCGAGTCTGGCCAAATACGGCCAGGGGCACGTCACCGAGGTCGCCGCCGCCGACGCCAAATATGCGGTCAAGGCGGGAAAATACGACATCTCCGCCACCAACGGCATCTTCATCAAGGCCGGCAGCTTCGATGCGGCGGGCAAGACCACGGCCGGCGCCAACATCGAGCTGACCGCCGGCGGCTACATCAAGCAGACCGCCTATGGCGATCTCGACGAGGTGACCTACGGGATCACGCATAAGCGCTTCCATGGCATCGCCAACGACATGTTCATGGGGCTGAAGTTCTCGTTCTTCTTCGGCCTCGAGACCTCGGTCAAACTGGCAGGCAGATTGACGATCATCATGAGCGCCGAAGCTTCATTCCGGTTGTCAACCCGGTTTTCGCTTACGATCTCAAGCGATCTGAAGGTGTTTGTCGGCGGCTCGACCAACTTTTTCTTCGGTGCAAAGATCGACACCGTTACGGGCGTCGATATGAAGACGGTTATCGGCGCATCGACGAAGATCGTTGTCGGCGCAGACTTCAAGCAGACCGTTTCGGATCTGAAGATCGTGGCGACGACTGACATCAAGGCGGCGAGTGGTGACATGAAAAAGGTCAGCCTCAACATGACGATCTGCGACATCGACCTCAAGAAGGAATTCGCAGCCGTCGAAGGGTCGGATCTGAAGGCGGTCAAGGGGCTCATGGAGGCCGACATGAAGGAATTTTTTGCAAAGAAAGCTTCGGTCGCCGATGTCAGCCTTTCGACGCTCACGGCCATTCTCTGATGCAGCCCGCGCGACGCGACGCGGTCGTTCTGGCCGATACGGTCGGCTTGGCGCCTGACGCCTCAGCACCGCTCATGACCGGCCGCATCGTGGCGGCCGACGAGGACGGCGTCGCGGTCGATGTCGCGATCGACGGTGTTATCCGCCAGGCTCAAATCGCAACGAGCTGCCTGATCCGACCGATATCCGGCGACCGCGTGCTGGCGTTCCGCACTGGGGACGAGGTGTTCGTGCTGAATGTGCTCGAACGCATCGGCCCAAATTACGCGACGCTCGCCCTGCCCGGCCATGGCAATCTCGCGATCGAGGGGGAAACCCTGTCGCTGACCGGCCGCCAGCGACTGGCGCTGAAAAGCGACAGGATCGACCTCCAGGCGAAAGCGCTCGCCTTCGTCGCCGACAGGACGACCTGGCTGAGCAAGGCCCTGAGCGCGATCGTCGAACGCTTCCACGTCTCGGCCCGCAGCCACGAGACCAGCGCCGAGACGCTCATCGAGAAATCCGTCAACCGCACGGCGATCGTCGACCAGACGGATTCGCTGCGGGCCCAGATGCGCACGGTCAAGATCACCGGGGTCACCGCCGAAACCGCCCAGAGCAAGGTCATCGCGGTCGCCGACGACCTGCGCATGGACGGCCAGCGCATCACCATGGGCTGAAGCGAGGCTGCTGGCGCCGTGTCGGAGACATCATCATTCGAGTCGGTCACGGGCGCGCAAAGGCTCGCGGCGGCGCAGGGCTTCGTCAGCGCCGGGCGCTTCGACGAGGCGCAGTCGCTGCTCGATGATTTGCTGAAGACGCGACCCAACGACGCTGACGCGCTGAACGCACTCGGCGGAGTCTGGCTCGCCCGTAAGGACGGCGAACGCGCTGGCGCGATCCTGGGCGCCGCCGCCACCGCCTTTCCGGACCATTACGGTCTGGTCAACAATCTTGGCATCGCCCATCAGATGGGCGGGCGCTTCGGCGAGGCGATCATCTGCTTCGAGCGCGCCTGCGCGCTTGCGCCCGGGCTCGACGCACCGCTGCACTCTTTGGCCATGGCGCATTTCCTCAACAACGATCTTGCGCCTGCCCGCGCCGTCGCGCGGACCATCTTGGTAAGAACGCCCGCTTGCGCCGACGCGCACGGCTTGCTCGGCCTCGTCGCGCTCGCCGAGGACGATTTCGACACGGCCGAGAGCCATCTCATGCAGGCGCTGGCGCAGCGCCCTGACGACGCGGTCAGCCTGCGGGCGCTGTCGGTCTGTCGCGGGCGACGCGGCGATGCCGCTCAGGCCCTGCTCCTGGCCGAGCGGGCACAACTCGCGGCCCCGCTCGACATCGACACGATCGAGCAACTGGCGCGGTGCCAGGCCAATGCCGGGCGCTTTTCCGAGGCGGAGGCGACCTGCCGCAAGCTGCTGGCTTTCGCGCCCAACCATTCCGAAGCGCGCGGCATGCTGGCCCAGATCCTCGTCGCGGCCGGCCAGCCCGACAAGGGCGTGGCCGAACTGAGCGCACTGGCGCGCGCCAACCCGAAATCAGTCGAGGTCGTGGCGGCGCTGGCGGCCACGGTCCGGCAGACCGGACGTCTCGAACAGGCGCAGCCGCTGGTCGAGCATGCGTTGAAGCTCGACCCGGCCAATAGCGCGGCGCTTCGCCTGAGGGACGAAATCGCCCTGGCGCTGGGCCAGTTTCCCGGCCGCATCGCGGATTTCGATCCGGCCGGAGCGCGCATAGCCGTGCCGCCCGACATGCTGGCGGGCGAGTTCATTCTGCTCTGCCGCTTCCTGACCATGCTCTCCCCTGACGGACAGCCGGTCAAGCTGAGCGCCGATGAGCGCTTCTGGCCGATCATTCGGCATCTCGGCCTTGAGATTGACCTTGCCGATCCGGCTGTCGGCGAAACCGTATTGCCCTTGCCGGCGCTGCTACGCTGTTTCGATCTCGATCCGGCCTGGCTTTCCGGAATGAAGCCCTATATCGCGGCCGATCCCGTGCTGGCGGCGCGCTGGAAAGCCGCGCTTCTGGAGCATCCCCGGCCGTGGATCGGCGTGCTTTGGGATGGCGGAGCCCAGGGCCTGTCGATGGAGCAGATCCGCGCCGCGATGCCCGAGGGCGGAACCTGCGTCAGCTTGATGACCGGCGAAGCCAGGCACAGGCTTGCGGCCTGGCCGGAGGCGGTAGACGCCGGGCGTCACATCGGAAATTTCGACGACATGATAGCAGCCGTCTCCAACCTCGACTTCGTCGTCGGACCGGATGTCGCGGCCCTGCATTTGACAGGCGCGCTGGGGCGTCTTGGGTGCGTCGCGGTGGCGGCGGCCCAGCCCTGGTGCTGGGCCAGTAGCAATGGTCAGTCTCTGTGGTACCCGAGCATGAAGGTGGCTATTCAGACTAGGGCGGCGGACTGGAGCGTGCCTCTCTCCAGTTTGCGACAGGCCGTAAACGCAATACGCGAACAGCAGGGGATCGAAGGCGACGAGGTCCTGTGAGGTTGGCCCCACCGGTGTCCGCCCACTGCCAGTCCGGTTGCCCCACCCCGGAGACACCAAGATTATCCTGCCGGCGAGCTTCGCCGAAAAAATGGCTGTGCGCATCATGCATCCGCCGCCCACTTTGCCGTCCAGCAGGTCGCGGGCGGCAAATTGCGGTGTCGCGCCGTGGCGCCATGTTGGTCCTGATCCAGATCTCGTCGATGAAGACGAGGCGACGCGGATCGATCCTCGCCTGATGCGCCTTCCAGCACTCCCGCTTGCGAGCGATGTCAGGCCGGGTCTGCTCGGCCGGCGGCACCGTTTTCTTTGAAGCTCAGCCCCTGCGCGTGCAGGAACTGCCACACCGTGCGCCGATCGCTCTTGATCCCGCGCGCCATGAGCTCGGCCGTCAGCCCCCGCGTCGTGTAGCGGCCCGACTGGCAGCGCTCACGCAACCAGTCCGCCACCTCGCCCGACAGGCGCGGCTTCTTGTGCCCGCCGATCTTGCCATGCTCGAGCGATCCCGTCTCAGCCTTCAGGTTGCGCCACTTCGAGACACAGGATGGGCTGATCTTCAGCGCCGCCCCGATCGAGCGGATGCTCTCCCCGGCGTCAAACCGCGCCAGAGCCCGTTCCTGTCAATCGGCGTGGAATCGGGGACCGGGATCAGCGTCCAAACGGGGACCATGGCTTTGTGGGTCGCGGCGATCAGGGATCGGCGTGGCGGAGCTGGTCGGGATTGCGCAGCCGCGCCCGTGCGGAAGCGGAAAGGCACCTTCTCGCTGGCCCACGCTGGCGAGTTGTCTCGATAGGTCCGCGATCCGCTGCGCCACCATATGGACCGCCTCGCCCTCCCGTCGGATATGGCCACGGACCGCCATCATTCCCGCCGACTTCGGTTTCACTTCTGAAGGGTCAACTTGCACCTTTGGCCCGCCGGCAGGCCATTGCGGGGGTTTGGCAAAGCGAAGCGCACGCCGAAAGTGCTGCTCGCCGGATCGAACACCTGATCGACGACGGTCAGGATCGCTTCATAGGCCCCGCTTATCGGCGGATTTGGATGGACCAGCGCCTTCATCCCCACGCGAACCTTCGGGAAGTAATCGACCGACAGAAAAGCCTCGACATGAAGAGGGTCGAGCCGTGCGAGCTGGAGTACATGGCCGTCCTGGCCGATATACTCCCCGGCCGAGAGCCGCTGCGAGACGACGATGCCGTCGATCGGGCTGCGGATCGAGCGCTGTCGCAGGATCGCCTCGGCCCGCTGCAGCTCCAGTTGCAGCAAGGCGCGTTCCTCGGTTTCGCGCACCAGTTCCTGGGCGGAAACGATGGATTCGGCCTGGAGTTCTTCGTAGCGGTCGAGCGCCACGATCTGTCGGTCGCGCAGTTCGGCCGCGCGCGCCAGACGGGCGCGGGCGAAGCTCAGCTTGGCGTTGAGCCCGTCGATCCGGGCGGTGCTCTCCGAGCGTCGTCGCGTCAGGGCTACCGTCGCGCCTTCGACGTCCGATTCGAGCAGCGCGATCTCCTGACCTTTCGAGACGGCGTCGCCGCGCTTCACTAGAACCTGGGTGAGCACGCCGGTGATCGGGCTGCCGACCTTCACCGTTTCCGACGGGTCGATCACGCAGTCGATTGGCTCGCCCGCCGCCCTGAGCGGTGTGGCGGCGAGGGTCGCGGCCGCCACCATGCAGGCGATGGTCTGCCGATGCGGCCGCCTATTCGGATTGGCCGGAGAACGCCAAGGCATCGTTTAGTCCCTCATCATGCAGCAGCAGAGCGCGGCGGATGCGGCGATGCTGTCCTTCGGCGTGAATCTGAGCGCGCCGGGTCGCGGCGCGCGCTATCGCCGGCCAGCCCAGACGCACGGACAGATCCGCGATCAGGCGCGTCAGCGGCAGCGCGGCGTCCGTCAGGAGCTGGTCTGCTGTCGATGTCAGCGCGAAAAAGGCGCCGGGCTCGCCCTGCCTGGCGGCGCGGCCGGCCAATTGCCGGTCGATCCTGCCGGCGTCATGGCGCTCGCTCATGATCACATGGAGGCCGCCGAGTTCCTCGACCTGCGGCCCCAGCGCTATGTCGGTGCCACGCCCGGCCATGTTCGTCGCGACCGTGATCGCGCCGCTTCCGCCCGCTTCCGCGACGATCTCGGCCTCGAATGCGTCGTTCTCGGCGTTGAGGACGCGATGGGCGAGGCCTGCCTGCGTCAGCATGGCGCTGGCCTGCCGCGAGGCCGCGACCGAACGCGTGCCGATCAGCACCGGAACGCCACGGGCGTGAAGTTCCTGCGTCAGGGCGACGATCGCCCGCCATTTCGCCGGCTGCCCGTCGAAGACCTGATCGGGATGCATCCTCAATCGCGCCGGCCTGTGCGTCGGGATTGCGGCGACGAGCAGGCCGTAGACCTCGAACAGTTCGCCGGCGACCTCGCGCGCCGTGCCGGTCATACCCGATAGAGTCTCGTAGCGGCGAAACAGCCTCTGATAGGTCAGTCGCGCCAGCGTCACCCGCTGCGGCGTCAGGTCAAGGCTTTCCTTGGCCTCGACCATCTGCTGGAGATGGTTGCTCCATGACCGGTCGGGCATGATCCGGCCGGAATACTCATCGACGAGCTGAATCTTGCCGTCTCTCACGATGTAGTCGTGATCCCGTTGCATCACATGCAGCGCGGTCAGCGCCGACAAGGCGAGATCGAGGCGTTGCGTCTCGCTCAGCCAGACGCCGCCGAGCGCCTTGCCTCGCGCCGACAGACGCTCGTCGCCCGATCGCGTCAGTTGAACCCTTCGTTCCTCGGCGTGAATGAGAAAGTCCCGGCCCGGATCGAGTTCGCACGCCAACGCGAGAGCTTCGCGCCAAAGCGCGGCCTCGTCGTCGGAGCCGATGCTGGCCGACAGGATCAACGGCGTCCGCGCCTCGTCGATCAGCACGCTGTCGACCTCGTCGACAATCGCGAAATGCAGCCCGCGCAGGATCAGCGTCCCGTTAGCGGCCCCGCCGCCCGCCATGGCGTCAAGCTTGCGGCGCAGATTGCCGCCGAGCCTGGCCAGCACGAGCCGGTCGCGCAGATGGTCGAAGGCGAGTTCCTTGTTGGTGCAGTAGACGATGTCGGCCTGGTAGGCCTCCCGGCGGCGATCCTCGCTCAGCCCCTCGACGACCGTGGACGTGCTCAGTCCGAAAAAAGCGTAGACGGGTCGCAGCCTGGCCTCGTCGCGCTGCGCGAGATAGTCGTTGACGGTAACGACATGGACCGGCCGGCCGACGAGCGCCATCGTGACGGCCGCCAATGTCGCCGTCAGCGTCTTGCCTTCGCCGGTGCGCATCTCGGCGATCATGCCCTTGACCAGCGCAAACCCGCCAAGCAACTGCACGTCATGATGCCGCAGCCCGAGATGGCGCCTGGACACTTCGCGAACCAGGGCGAAGGCCTTCGCCACCGCCGCCACGTCTTCGGTGCCGGAGCAGCGCAACCGGGCCCGAAGCGGGGCGACCTCCTGGTGCAGCGCGCCATCGTCAAGCAGCGCGAGCCTTGGCTCCAAGCCCGCCGCCAGCGTCACGACGACGCCGAGTCGTCGCGTGCGCAGGCGATCGAAATAGGGCAGCAGCGCGCCCTGCAGACGCGCGAGAGCGCGGTCGGCCGCGTCGCGCTTTGGCGTCTTGCGCTCGAAATAGCGATGCGGCCTCGGCAACGCCGGCATGGCGGGGACGACGCCGGCGTCAGACATTGAACTGCTTCAGAAAGAGCTGCCGGGTCCAGCGCCCGATCCGCTGTCCGAGCGGCTGCGGTGCATGCTCGAAGCGGACATGGACACGCGTGCCCAGCCGCGAAGCCTTCGGCAGCCCAGGAACGGCCAGATCGAGCTGGAAAACCGGGTCCAGCGGTTGCAGCCGGTCTTGATGCCTGGGGTCGAGCAGCAGGTCGCCGCCGCCGATCGTCGCGAGCGCGGCGTGCGGCAGTTCCTGCACGGCGGCCGGCACCTCCCGGACCACCGACGCGGTCAGGCTGCTGGCGGCGTCAGTCGCCAGACGAGCCTGGATCGCGGTCGCGCCGCGCCGAACCGGGTCAACGTCCGATTGCGGGACGATGACGCGCACGATCGGGTCATCATCGCCAAGCACATAGCCGATCACGTCACCTTTTCGAAAGAAGCGGCCGTGTAAATCTGCGGCTTCGATCGTTTGAAATCGTCCCGAGCGTCCCGACACGATGCTAAGGTCGCCGCGCTTCTTGAGGAGATTGCGCAATTGCGCCTCGGTGTTCTTGATCTCTTCGCGTAGGATGCTGGCAAGAACACGATCGCCGATGCCCGCCGCCTCGAGGCGGACAGTCAGTTCGTCGAGCTGGCTGCGTGCAATCGCGATGCCGCTGTCGAGCAGCGGATCCTCAAGCTCGGCTAGCAGCGATCCCGGCTTGACCTGGCGGTCCTCCGGAATCGCCGGCATGCGCGCGAAACCTTCGGTCTGCACCCTGATCGTGGCCTCGTCGGCAACCCAGACCACCCCCTGCGCCATGGTCGCGTAAGGCAGCGGAACCACCAGAAGCCCGCCGGCGGCCAGCAAGGCGAGGCCCAGCGAGACTCCGATCGCGCTCCGGCGCTTGCCAGCGAGTTGCGCGTCGGCTGCGAGGTAGCGGCACGCTTTGAGCAGCGGCCAGACCAGGGTGGTCGCGAGGCTTAGCAGCGCCAGAAACACGCCTACGACAAAGAAATGCGAGGCGACGAAGAAAGCGATGCCGACAGTGACGGTCAGGCGATAGACGAACGCAAAGATGGCGTAGCCGATAAACCAGGCCCGTTCGCCGCGCGCGGTAACCGGCGTTTCCAGATCATCGACGCGGAGCAGATGGCGCTTGGTCAGATGGATGACGTATTTGTTGGCGCGGCTGGCGAGGTTTGGGATCTCGATCAGGTCGCAAAGGATGTAGTAGCCGTCGAAGCGCAGCAGGAAATTGCCGTTGACGAGAATCGTCGAGATGCCACCGAGCAGCATGACGTTGAATGCGGCGGCCCTGATCAGTCCCGGCTCGGCATGAATCCAGACGAACGACGCAATCGCGGCGAGCAGGAGTTCGACCATCATACCGGCGGCGCCGACGATGGCGCGGCGCCATTTGCTGCGGAAGGCAGCCGAGGCGCTCGCATCGACATAGGGGATCGGCACGAAGACGAGCAGCATCACACCGAGTTCGTGGACCTCGCCGCCCCATTTCTTGGTGGCGTAGGCGTGCCCCAACTCGTGAAGCAGCTTCATGACCGGGAAGATGATCAGGATCAGCAGCACGTTCTGCGTCGAGAGCAGCCGATCGGATACGCTCTCGTTCAGGGCCGGCCAGTGGGTCGCGACATTGAGCGCGAAGGCCGCAATCAGGAGCAGCCAACAGGCGAATCCGGCGCGCGAGAACAGCGGCGCGAAGAACGGCATGGTGCGATCGAGAAAGCGATCGGGATCGAGCAGCGAGAACCGGATGGACAGCGGGTTCTTGACCCGCGACAGCAGGAGCTGCCGCGCCGTCCTGTCGGATCGAACCGACATTTCCGCCATATCCGGCAGCGCGTCGCCCAGCGTAAGGTCGGCCGCGTGCAGCAGCGACATCAGGCGGATGACCTCGTCCTGGGTGGGCTGTTCCTTGCCCAGGCGTTGGCACAGGATGGTCCAGATCTCGGCGATGCTGCGTCGTCCGTCCATCAGGCAGACCATGTGATGGGCGGCCGGTGAAAGCCGGTGGAAATGGCCGGACTGGTCGTCCTGCACGATATGCCAAGTCTGGCCGCGAAAGCGCTGGCGATGCAGGCGCACATGCGGCTTCAGGCGCGGTTTCAGCGGGGCGATGCGGTACCAGGACGGGCTGTAGAGCGAGGACGCCATGGCGCTCAGCCGAACCAGCGCCAGATGCCGAGACGCAGCCAGTCGTTCAGGCTGCGGGTCCAGATCCATGCGACGCGCCGCCGGTCGATTTCGATCTTCGCCGCGCCGCGCATGCCCGGCTTGAGGCCCGGCGAGGCCTGCGCCAGCGCCGCCTCGACCCGGAACATGTTGCGGCCTTCCTGGGCCTTGGCCACGGGCGTCAGGCGCATGATTTCGAAGGGATGCTCCTCGGAGGGAAGGGCTGCCACGACGAGCCGCCCGGTCTGGCCGACTTTGACATCGGCGATCTGGGTCTCGTCGATGGCCAAAGCGATCCGGTAGCTTTCGGTCGGGGCGAGCTCGAACAGAACCTGGCCTCGCTGAACGGACGCGCCGATCGATTGCGTCAGGTCGCCTGAAACGATGACGCCATCGAAGGGGGCGGTCAGGCGCGTGCGGGCCAGCTGTTCGTCGACCAGCTTGATCTGGGCGTCCGCCTGCTGAATCTGGCTGGTCGCGATCCGCTGTTCGGCCCGGTTGCGGTCTCCCAGCGCGCGCTCCTGCTCGAAGACGCGGCGCTGCCGTTCAGTCGACCATTTCAGCCGCTCCAGCACGAGATCGCGGTCGTCCAGCGTCGCGACCACGTCCCCCTCCCGGACCACGTCTCCCGCCCTGCGCGGAGCGTCGCGCACGAAGCCGTTGAAGCTGGCGGCGATGGCGCGCTGGACACGACCCTCGATCGTGGCGTCGGCCGTGACGCGGTAGGTGTCGGTCCAGAGGAAAAAGACGAACGCGAGCGCGAGACCGGCGAGAGCGATCAGCTTGCGTGCGGCATAATGTGGGCCGAAAAGGCGCTCGATCTCGCGCCAGATGCTGTCGCCTGCTTTTCTGATCAGCCAGCGATCATTTTCGAAGCGCTCTTCGAAGACGGGCGCGAGCGCGCCGGAGACCATGTCGAGAACGGCGATTTCACCTGCTGCGAAAGGCCGGTCGGGGCGACGTTCGAGGGTGATGGCGCCGACGAAGCCGTCATGGCTCAGCATAGGCAGGGTCAGCGTCGTTCCCGCCGCATGGCTTTCGGCAAGTTGCCGATGGGCGCGGCAGACAAGGAAATCGTCGGCTGGCGGCGGAAACAGCACGGCCGAACGCTGGTCGAGGCTCTCCTCCATCGCCTCGCAGAGAAGCTGCGTCAGGCTCATCTGCCGGCCGAAATGGGCGCTGTGCGAGATTGCCGCCAGTCGCACATGCCCCCGGTGCGACATGCCGATGCTGACCCGCTCGCAATCGAAGGCGCGGGCCAGGTCCGTAGCGACCGCGCGCGCCGTCGCCTCCAGGCCGCGCGTCTCCAGCGCGGTCGCAAGCGCATCGAGCACGACGCGCCGATTTTCGGACGGGAGCTGCAAACGCGTCAGACGATGCTGGAGCAAGCGCTCGCGCAGCCACGCCACGCCCCATTGCAACTGCCGCATGGCGGCCGCCAGCACCGCTTCCTCGCCGGGCTCGAGCAGGATCGCGACCGCACCGATCGCGTCCGACCCGCTCATCACCGGATAGGCGATCCGCGCGCCGGAGAAGCCGGAGCCCTGCGAGCCGGTGTCTACGACGCCGCGCCCGCCTTCCCGAGCGGCTTCAAGGAGCGGCCGCAAGACGATGTGCCGGCTGTCGTTTGGCCAGGCCGTTGCGATCGCGGCACTGGAGGGGCCGCCGAGATCGATCTGCACCGATCCGGCCGCCGCCATCCCGATCAGTTGGCACTGGATGGCGAGCCAATGCGTCAGGAAAGCCTCGTCCGGGACCTCCTCGTTCAGCGCCTTCCACGAGGCGCCGATATTTGCAGCGGGCGCCCCGGCAGGTCGGGACGCCCGCTCGGCGAAGGGCGCGGTCGCGATCGCCGACATCGGTTCAATGCTTGGTCTGGCCGACCAGGAGATCGATCGCCGACAGGCTCGACAGATGCGAATAGACCGCCTTCAACTGGTTCTGCTCGCGCAGCTGCGCGAACTGGTCTGCGCCCAGAGCGTTCAGGCGCTCCTCGTCGATCGCCATGAAGCCATGGATGGTCACTTCCGAGCTCGACGAGTCCTTGACGTTGATGGTGATTTCTTTGAGCAGCCCGAGTTCGACGACGAGTTTGGCAAAGACCTCGGTCCGTTGCGCAGCCTGATAATAGCCCGTCATCAGGGCGATCATCTCGTTCAGGAACGGCTCCTCCTTGCCGTCGGTGAACAGCCTCTGGCCATCCGTCTCCGCCGCCACCTCGGCCGCCTCGTCGATGCAGACGATCGGCTCGCCATCGGGCACGTCGCCGAGGATGAACGGATAGCGCCGGACGAAGGCCGGGACGTAGCGGCCCGTCCACTCGCCATCCTCTGAAACCAGACGGCTCTCCCCCGAGCGTAGGCCGGTCAGGAAGACCGGCGTCGGCGCGACAGCGCCCGGCATGAACACGATCGGCAGCGAGCGCGATGCGATGGCGAATTCGTCGATCGTCGCGGGGACGACATGGCTCGCCCGTGCGAAACCGAAACGCGTGGCGTCGGACCTGATCCGGCGCTCGGCATGCGCCTCGCGGTTGAGGGCGACGATCGACCTGTAAAACAAAGGATTCTGGTTCATGAAGCAACTCGACCCGGCATGTGTCATTGAATCCGGCGGCCGCCTTGACGTAGCGGTTCCGAAGCGCCCCCTACGGGCTGGGTTGATGCCTAACGCAACGAGGCGGTTCTTGCCAATGGAATTTATTAAAGATCCGATAACGCATTATATAACGACAGATTAATTATGACACTTTTCATATTCTATCTGTCATAATTTTTATTAGCCAGCTCCATGACATTATGACATTTTTAATTTCCCCCTTTTTGGTAGTGATACGTCTTGCAAATCTCACATAAGCATTTGTAAACCATTTGTGTGCTGCGAGCGGGTATCGCCGCATCGCTGGCCGGGGTATTGGGGGATCATCGTGCTGCGTTTGCGAACCGCCGTCCGTGCGGAAGGATTTCTGCGCGCTTTTGCGTCGCGTCTGCGCGGCTCGCTTTGCCGCCCCGCATCCGTTCTCCGCGTGCGTTCGCCACAGATCGTCTGCGACCGCCTGGAGCAACGGCTCTTGCTCAGCGCCGAAACGCTGGACGTCGATCTCGCCCGGTTTGACCCGGGACAGGCCAATCATTCGGTCGTCGTCAGGCTCTTCGAGGAGCAGCGGATCGTCAACGATCGCGCGCAGGCTGTGAAACTCGTCCAGGTGGTTGATGCCGCCGATCCGGCCCGCATCATAGCCGAGAAGGCGGCCGATCAACTCGTCCGTGTCGCGATCAGAGGCGGCGCGGACGATGATTCCGTCACGCTCGACGCGGCCAGTTTCGACGGCAAGGCGAACTTCGATTTCAACTTCGACGGCGCGGGCGGTTCGGACTGGCTGCAGACGCGCACGGGCGCCTCACAAGACTGGACGCTCGACGGCGCGGGCGGCGGCGTGGTCGCTGCGAGCGGCGAGGCCGCGGTCGCGTCGCGGGTCACTTTCTCCGGCGTCGAGCGGCTGGTCGGCGGCGATGGCGCGGACACGCTGCGCGGCGCCGCCAACCAGACCCGGTGGGTCGTCGATGGCGTCAACAGCGGCTCAGTAGCCGGGCATGCCTTCGTCGGATTCGAGAACCTGGTCGGCGCGACCGGCAATGAAGACATCTTTACCTTCAAGGCGGGCGGATCGCTCAGCGGCGCGATCGACGGCAATGCCGGCGGCTTCGACACGCTGGTCATCGACGCCGGCGATCTGGGCGCGTTGACCGCCACCGCGACGGCGCCAGACGCCGGTTCGCTGCGCTATGGCGGCGCGACCGTGACTTATCGCGGCCTCGAGCCGGTTGAAATCCGGTCGAGCGTGACGACGCTCGAATTCAATGTAGACACGCTGTTAGGCAGGCAGGCGGCTAACAAAATCAAGCTATCCGACAGCGCCGACGTGGTCGATGCGACGACCGGCGAGATGCTGTCGATGATGCGGCTCGACAGCATAAACGACCTGTTCGCGGACCATATTTTCCGCGTCCCGACCGAAAAGCTGGTGATCAAGGCGCAGTCCGGGTCGGACGAAGTCGAACTCGCCTCGCTCGACGCTGCCTTCAAGGGCGCGCTCGAGGTCAATGTCAGGAAGGATGGCTACGACCCCTTCGCTAGCGGCCTGCTGCCGAGCGACGGGCCGGAGCGGACGGGCGCGATCAGTGTCAGCGGCGCGATCGGCACCGAGGGCAAGAGCATCAAGCTCCTCGCCAGCAAGATTACGGTGGCGGCGGCCGCCGTCATCGAGACCGAAGCGGCGGGCAAGAGCGCCGGCGCGGTCGAACTGGCGGCGCGTTCGATCTCGATCGAGGCCGGCGCCCAGATTCTCGCCCGCGCCCCGTCGGGGACGGCCGGCGCCAAGGCCGGCAAAATCTCGATCCTCGCCGCCGAAACGGCCGAGCGGGCGGCGAGCTGGCCGCTCGACTTCACCTCGCAGGACGCCGGCATCACGATCGGCGCCGCGACGATCAGGGGCGGCGACGTCAAGATCGAGGCCAAGGCGACCGACACCAACCTGTTGTCGGGCAGCTCGGTGCCGGCCTGGCTGAACCTCGCGAGCGGCCAGATTACGTCGCTGCTGGCAACGATCCCGGGCTTCGCCATGAGCGCGTTCACTGGCATCAGCGCGTCGGTCGTAATGCGCGAGGCCAACGCGACCATCGATCTCGCGGGCGCGACGATCGAAAGCGACGCTTCGGTATCGATCGGCGCGACGACCGAGGTCGCGACCGAGACCGTCGCTGTTTCGGCGCCGCTCGTCGCGACGAACTGGCAACTCGCCGTCGCCTATGCCGAAGCAACCTCCCAAGCGCGTACGACGATCGATGGCGCGTCTCGCATCACCGCGGCGCAGAACGTCACGATCAAATCAGACGGCACCGCGACGACCTCGGTTCAGGCGCGGACTCTGTCGAACACGCTCGCCAGCCAGAACACGAACGTCAAGGCCTTCGCCATCGGCATCGGCTTTACTGGCCTCGACGTCGCCACGACCATCGGCGCGCAGGCCGAGATCGTCGCAACCAGCGGCAACGTCAACATCCTGGCCAACGGCAAGACCAAGGTCGATCAGAAATCCGGGACGACGATCGCCGACGAGGGCACGCTCGGCTTCGGCGCCGGTCTCGCCTTCGACACCTCGACCGTCAGATCAGTGGTCGACGGGACGATCCGCGCCGGCGCGACCAGCAGCGGCACGAGCGACAACCGCACGTTCGACGCCGGAAACGCGGCGACGGTCGACCTCGCGAAGAATTCGATCCTGATGCAGGATCACGGGTTCACGAATGGTCAGATCGTGACCTACAAGAAGGGGTTCAGCCCGGTTTTCGGCACGGGCTCGGCCAGCGAAATCGGCGGCCTCGCGAGCGATACGACCTATGCGGTCATCGTTGTCGATAAGGACAATGTCCAGCTCGCGAAGCAGCCGGTGCTCGATCTCGAGGCGCGCGGGCTCGACGCGACCGCGACGCATCGGCTGCACCTGGCGAAGGGCCAGCTCGCCGCCGTCGGCGCGATCGATGCCGCCGCCGACACGATTCGCCTGGAGGGCCATGAGTTCACGACCGGCGACACCGTAACCTACTCGGCTCCGTCGGGGAGCGCGATCGCCGGCTTGGTCAGCGGCGAAACCTACACGGTCGACGTCGTCGACGAGCTGACTTTCAGGCTGAAGCGGGCGGGCTCCGTCCTCGACATCGCGCCCGGTGCCGCGCTCGGCGAACATTCCTTCACGACCGGCACGGGGACCGCTGCACGGACGGTCGCGCTGACCCTGATGCAGGTCGATGCGGCCACGGATCGGGTCTCCATCAGGGACCATGGCCTGACGACGGGCACGGTCGTCCAGTACAGCACGATTTCGGACGACGAGGACGACACGCTGCCAGGGCTCGCCAACACGACGGGTTATATCGCGCACGTCATCGACGCGAACACCTTCGAACTGCGCGACGCGACAACGAATGCGCGCGTCGATCTTGCCGCACCGACGCGTAGCGCGCAGCATCTGTTCGCCTGGCTCGACGCAGGCCTCGCCGTCACCGCCTCCAAAGTCAACTCCGGTACCGACACCATCGAGCTTGCCGGCCACGGTTTCTCGACCGGCGATCAGGTCGTCTATCGGACAGACCCGACGAGGGCGAGGACCGTGTCGGTCACGCAGCCGGACGGGCTGGCGATCAGCGTCGAGGTGTCGGATCCGGCGATCGGAGGGTTGCAGGGCAACGAGACCTATTATGTGGTGCGCGTCAGCGACGATAAGTTCCGGCTGGTGGACGACGCCGATCTCGTCGCGGCTGCAGCAGCCATCGACCTCACCTCGTTGGGCGCTGGCGACAAGCACACGCTCGTCGATGACGGCCTGACAGATGGCGTTGGCGTGCGCGCATCGCTCAAGTCGGAGGTTGCCAACTCCGTCAAGCCCGCTGTCGGCGGCTCCTACGACTCCGCCAAGGCGGCGATCGGCCTCGCCTCGGGATCGAGCCCGGAAGGGTTCCTCGTCGGCTTGGCCGGAGCTCTTAAGGACAAGCTCGGCTCGGCCAAGGACAACAATGGCAAATCGGTCAATCCGGTCCAGAACTCCGGCTGGAGCATCGGCGGCGCCGTCGCGATCTCCGTCATCGACCATGAGGTCGAGGCGCTCGTCGGATCTGGCGCGACGGCAGCCGATCCGGCGCGGTTAGAGTCACAGGGCAACGTCGACGTCAAGGCGAGCATCGAGCAGAAGTCGAAGCTCGTCTCCCAAAGCTTCGTCAAGAAACCCAAGAGCGCGACGCCGGGCGCGGAAGAGAAAGCCGTGGCGCTGGCTCTGGGGCTCGGAGTGTACAAGAACGAGACCATCGCCACGATTACAGGCAATGCGGTGGTCGATGCCTACGGTTCCGTCGGCGTCGACAGCGCGGTCAAGTATCCATTCCTGCTGACGCCCGAGAAACTGATCGTCGGCATTCCCGACGAGGTCAACGCCAACCCGGCCAAGGCGCTTCCGTCGCTGATCGACGGCACGCTCGGCGTCGGCAAGATCGCGAACAACTGGGTGACGGCGCAGGCCAACGCCGCGGGCGCCAAATCCATCGGCGTCTCTGGTTCTATCGGCGTCTCGCTCTACGACAACGTCGCCAAGGCGACAGTCGAGAGCGGGGCGCGGATCAATCAGGCGGCCGCGGGCTCGCTGTTCGCCGGAGCCTGGGCGCCGCCGACCTCTCAGAGCGTGTCGGTGAAGGCCGCGACGACGATGGAGCTCGTCGACATCTCGGGCATGGGCAAGTGGAACGTCGGTCCGGGCGCGGTCGGCAAGATCAACAAGGAAGGTCTCGCCGGAGCGGCGAAGAAGGGCGAGATCATTGACTTCTTCAACCGGGCGGGCGGCAGCGCGATGGGTGGCGCCGTCTTCGTGCTCGACGTCGACAACCAGACGATCGCGCGCATCGAGGGTGACGCACGGGTCCGGGTCGGCAGCACCGGTTCGCTCAGGCTCTCGGCGACCGAGACGCTGACGCGCGTCGCGCTCGGGCAGTCCGGCGCGCTCACCTCCGACAGCAGCACGCTGGCGATCTCCGGCAGCGGCCTGATCGCGATCCACCGCAGCCGCACCGAGGCCGGACTGCTCGCCACCGCGACGGCCGGCCCGACCGTCACCGGCGGCGGCAAGCTCGACATCGTCGCCGCGAGCACGGGCACGCAAGTCAACGTCTCAGGAACGCTTATCTGGGCCGGGTCCGGCGCCAAAGGCTTCGGCCTCAGTTTCGTCGTCAATAATGCCGACCGGCAGGTCAGCGCCTTCATCGGTGCTCCGACGTCGGATCCGTGGACCACGCTCGCCGGCCGCGTCGCGATCACGGCCAGCGCGATCACGATCGACGCGAAACTGACGCCAAGCACCTTCAACGTCGCCGTCGCCGGCACCGCAGCGGGGACACCGCCGCCCGCGCCGGAGCAGAAATCCGCCACCGACCTCACCGGCGGCAAATCCTCCGGCGCACTCGACGCCAAGGAGGCCGGTGCAAAGGCGCAGAGCAGCACGTCCGGACTGGGGCTAGCCGGCGCCGCGACCGTGACGGTCAATACAGAAACCGCACGCGCCTATGTCAACGCGGCAGGCGCGATCGACGGCAGGACGCTCTCGCTCTCCGCCGCCAATGAGGCGAAGCATCTCTCCGTCACCGGCGGCGTCGCGCTCACCTATGGCGCCGCCACGGCGCGCGGCACCGCGATCGCCGGCGCATTCAGCATCAATGTGCTGACCGCGACCACCGAGGCCTTCGTCGTCAACCGCCTGACCGCGACCTCCGACAACGCCCTGACGGTGAACCTCTCCGGCGCCGATGCGGGCAAGGAGGAGTTCGCCATCGCGGCGCGGCGCTCCGGCTGGCTGCAGACCTATTCCGCCGGCATCGGCCTCGTCTTCAATCCTAACGGTCAGGGATTTGGCGGCTCCGTCGCCGCCAATGTGGTTGCCGACGAAACCGTCGCGACCATCGACGGCGCCCGGATCGTCGCTGCGGACGCTGGCATTCGCGCCACCAACGAGATGTGGCTGCGCACGGTCGGAGGCGGGGCCGCGTTCTCGGCCGGCGGCTCCGCGGTCGGCGCGGCCGTCGCCTACAACCAGCTCGCCGCCAATACCCGAGCGGGCATCGTCGGCGACCGGCGGCGCGCGACGGTCGATTTGACCGGCGATCTGGCGATCGACGCCAGGAACAGCCAGGACATCCTCGCCATCGCGGTCTCGGGGGCTGCGAGCGCCGGCTCGGGCGGCGTCGCCGCCGGCTTCACCGTGGCGATCAACATCATCGCGACGGATGCCAGCATCTTCGACGCCGCTAAGGGCGGCGAAATCCTGGCGACCATCCGGAACGCCGATGTCGACGCAGCGTCGGCGACACTGACGGCGCTGGACAGGTCGTCGAGCGGTTCGGTCGCCGGAGCGCTCGCGTTCGGCGCCAAGGCGACCGCCGTCGGCGCGGGGCTCAGCTGGAATCAGATCGCCGTCAAGGCGCGCGCGATCGTCAGCGACGCCAGCGTCGAGACCACGGGCCGCGGCGTTTTCCTCAGCGCCAGATCGACCCAGGACGACGCGCTGCTTAACGGCAAGATCGCCTCGGCCGCCATCAGCGGCGCGGTTTCGGGCGGCACGGCCGTCGGCGCGGCGATTGCGATCAACGGCGTGCTCAACACGATCGAGGCTGGCATCGAGGCCGGCTCGCGCGTGACCGCGACCGGGGGCGCAGTCGAGGTCGTTGCCGCCGACGAGGCGACCATCAAGAGCCTGACCGGCAGCGTCGCTGTCTCGATCGACAGCGCCGGCGTCGGCGCGGCGATCGGCGCGAACTTCATCGCCAACACAGTGACCGCGCGCATCGACGCCTCAACCGTGACCGCCGGCGGCAACGTCTCGGTCACCGCTTCGGAAAGCGCCGCGATCCGCACCATTTCGGCCGGCCTCGCCGGCGGCGCGAAAGCCGCACTCGGCGGCTCGGTCTCGATCAACGTCATCACCGACACCGTTCGCGCCTCGATCAGCGGCGCCTCCAGCGTCACGGCCGGCGGCCATGTCCGCGTGCTTGCGCGCAACGACGCGGCCGTGACCGCCATCGCCGGCCAGGTCTCGATCGGCGTGAGCGGAGCAGCCGTCGGGCTCTCCGTCACGGTGCTGACGGTGATCAACCTCACCGAGGCCTGGATCGACGGCGACGCCACGATCAGCGCCGGCGGCGCGGGCACGGCGATCACCGATATCGCGGGAACCAGCAAGGCCGGCGTCTCGATCGAGGCGAGCTCGAACCAGCCGCTGATGATCATCTCGATTGCCGGCGCGGCCTCGGGCGGCGTCGGCGCGGCAGCCGGCGCGATCAGCTTCACTGCGGTCGACGACACGACACGGGCCTTCGTCAGGGCGCGCACGGCGCAGGCCCCGGCGGGCGCGGGGATCACGTCCTCGGCCGATATCAACGTCGTGGCGCGCGGCGACCTCTCGCTGCTCGGCATCGCCGGCGCGCTCGCTGGCAGCAGCGGGCTCGGGGCCGGCGTCGGCGCCGACGCCGCGATCATGACGCGCACGACCGAGGCCTATCTCGGCGCAGGCGTCAGGGTCTCGGCCCAGC
>JAESGD010000110.1_pt1 | contig 48734 bp, 39 predicted proteins | sample 9269581 | NCBI WGS metagenome assembly JAESGD01 (sample SAMN14515903, study PRJNA621661) | algae metagenome | isolation source: Cyanomargarita calcarea GSE-NOS-MK-12-04C and co-occurring heterotrophs from... | place: USA: Grand Staircase Escalante National Monument, Utah | collected 2007-12-30 | reverse complement strand
TCGCATTCGGTGGAATTTCGGTAACCAAACGAATGGGAAATGCTTTCGTAGAAGCAACTTGAGCGTAATCTGACGTGAGAAATACAGCATAATCCTTGGCTTCTGTTGTCATTTGAGCAGCAAAAGCGTTCATATATAGCCTTGACATATTGACGCAGGTCAACGGTTTTCTCCCCTACAACTCGCTCTGGTTTTACTAGTAACCAGATTTTATGAGATTTTTAGGCTCCTTAATTTCGCAAAGTTGCCCGCACTGAAAGAGCGTAGGGGGTCAGTGTGTGGAGTTGTCACAAGTGTTTTTTTAAGGATAAGTAACACCATTAATCTGAAACCCACCATAAGCCCCTGGTGTTGGACGAGGAATTGAGGCATTAGGCTGAATCGTTTGAGTTGGCTGCAAACCTGTATTACCGTAGTTTACATTTCCCACAGAAATATTGTTAGTGGCAGCACCTTGATTTGGAGTTTGGATATAAGAAGGTGCTGTATTACTCATGATATTAGAATTGACAGGTGATATTCCTGGCGTTGGTATTCCAACAGTAGGCGCTACCTGAGTGTTATTAAAGGTACTGTAGGAATTTGGCGACAAATTTGTGCCGGATGTCTCAGTGTTATTGAAGTTATTGTAAGATGGTGGTAAGTTATTTAGCGTTGACTGAGTGTAGCCAATTGGATTAGAGACAGAATTAATCGTATTTGTATTTAAGGTAGTGTTAGCATCCAGGGGTTGATTGTATACACTATTTGTTCCCTGCATTAATGTTGCTTCTCCATAAGAAGTTTGCATCAAGGAACTTATTGGAGTTATTTTATTGTTGAGGGTTGATTGATTCTGCTGCTTTGATTGGTCGAGTGCGGTTTGTAAAGCATTAACTCGGGGATTATTTTGATTTAAATAATTGTTTCTATTAAATAATCCAAGACTGTTACCAGAGGATGTTTCTACAGTACTTAGTTGAGTCGAGGAAGCATTTACAGAATTGATGCCTAAAAAATTGCCTTCGCTCTCAAAATTGCGAAGCTGTAATAATTTTTCTGATTGTACTAAAAAGGGATTTTCTAACTTGGATGGAGGTGCGGTATATCCAGCGTTAGGATTTGCTTTCGCTTCACTGATAGCAGCCTTGTTTTTGCGAACTAACTCTTCAAATGAGTTTTCATTCTTTTTGGCTTCAGTATTTTCCACGGATGTGGTTGTACTTGCTGGCACAGATTCTTCCAGATCGTTATAAAGCACCGGCAAATTATCGATGTCTGCGGCGATCGCTTTATCTTCTGCTGATAAATTAGGGTCTGTAGGCTGTTGCTGCGATGCAACTTGTTTTTTGGGCTGTGCTTGAGTAAAAAAATCTGGATTTAACCAGTATTCTCTAATTCCCAACCCTACCACAGATAAAAATATTGCTGTTCCCCAAAAACCAGGTCGCGCAAGGTTCCATAATCTGGCTTTAAGATAGCGTAAGTAAGCGGGGGGGTAGTGACGAGGTGACATGGGCGACAGGTGCGAAAAAATATCTCAATCGCAGTTTAATTGTATATTTTATCGTAACCTCTCAATAGCGATTAAGTCACTATCAATGGGCACAGAAGAGTCAAAAATTTAACTATAAGCTTTCTCTATAGTTAAACGGAATGCTGGATATTCTTGGTGTTTTACCATAAAGACGATCTAGAACACGTTTCACAGAAATTCTTTTCCACTGTTGACCGCGCTTGGTTTGAAAATTCTGCTGGTTGAGCCAGTCAGCAATTTGTTGTAAAGACTTACCAGACTTGTGGTGACGACGAATAAATTCAATCACCTGTTGTTCTTGGGGATCTTGTACCAGTTCACCGTTAACCGAAGTCTGACCGAAAGGTGGTGAGCCGTAGCCTGCATAACCTCCACGAGCAGCTTTAAGTTTTCGTCCTTGCTCTAGCCTTTCCCAGATTCTTGCGTCTTGGGAGTTGTTAGCAGTCATTTTATCGTCACTATCAAGGGAGTCTCGCAGTTATCTTAACTCAGGATCTAAGACTGCAACGAGCTATTGATACTTTAATCTAGGGTTCAGCAGACTTAATAGTCAAAGCCATGAACTATAAATAAGTCTCATATAATCGAATTCGCGAATGATTTACGGACAAACGCCCAATTTTCTTCCAAAGCTAATAATGGATTCAGCCGTCTACACAACATCTAGGCTCGAAATTTCAATTCCCAATTGAAAAATTCATCTATTATTCTGATTAGAAGCAAGTTGTTATTTATACAGCAACTTAGGCTAAAAGTAAAATTTGGCACATATTATATGAGCATACCTGAGATTCAAGATAGTGATTTTTATATACTTTTAAGCAAACAAAAATTGGTTGTAATTGCTTTTCTGGCGACTTGGTGTCGTTTTTGTAAGCATATTGCCCCTTATATAGAAAAACTGGATAGAAACTATGGTGCCCACGTCAAAATAGTCACAATTGACGTGGACAAAAACAACAAAAACAAATTTATCCTCAATGAATTCTGCATTAAAAATATTCCTACCGTATTAATTTTTAAAGACGGTGAATTAGCCGCTAGCATTACAGGTATTGCTTCATACGACAAATTAAGTAGTACAGTTGAACGGTTTCTTTACCCAAAAATATTCCCTAATGAACTTCCTGTACGACTATCAGATTCTTTAAATTGAATGGGGCTGCAAGATCCCCGAATTTACCGCTGCGTGACCCGTCTTAATAAGTATAAACCTACAGTTAACCCAAAAAAGTTCGGCAACCAAGCTCCAACAAAGGGGGAAAGGATTCCTGCCTGTCCGAGGGCACCACAAACAGATAAAAGTAAATAGTAACTAAAAATAACGATGACACTAATACCAAAACTTGTACCCCGTCCAGTCCGCTGGGGGATGCTGCCCATCACGGAGCCGACTAGGCCAAAAATTACACACACAAAAGGAAAAGCGATTTTTTGTTGAATCCGCACTTCTAGCTTCCGAATTTTTTGGCGATCGCCACTAAGACGATCTATTGCCAGTTGTTCGTAAGCTTGGGCAATATTCATTTCGTCGTAGTCACGAGTTTTTTCTGCCAAACTTAATGGTGTGCGGGGCAGTTCTAATTTTTGCTGTTCAAATCGCACAATATTCCGATAAGAGCGATCGGGAGCAACTAGATACATGGTACCATTGTAGAAATCCCAAATGTTTTGCGATGGATTCCATTCGGCTGATTCTGAGACCACAATTTGATTAAGACCTCCTTCAGAACGGTCTATAATTGTCAAACCTTTCATTCGCGTACCATCAAAGCGATCGGCGTAAAACAACCGGGCTAAGATTCTACTAGTAGTGCCATCCGGCTGCTTGACTTCTCGATATTCTGGATAAAAGATATTATCTTGCTTGGCAATAATTGGTTTGTCTGATTTCAGAGCGGCTTCCAAAATTTGCGTTGCTTGGTATTTTGCTACTGGTGCAATATGCTCGTTAAAGACAAATGTCAAACCCGTTACCATCAAACTTAAGGTTACAGCAGTTAGCACCATGCGATGGACACTCACCCCACATCCACGTAAAGCGATTAATTCGCTTTCGCTAGAAAGACGACTGTAAGTCATCAAAGTAGCTAGTAATGTGGACATGGGGAAGGCATAAACAATCACATAGGGTAGCTTTAACAAAAAAACTTGTAGAGCAATTGTTAAAGGCAGTCCAGATTCTACAACTTTCCGTAACAATTCAAATAAACTGTCAATTGCCAATACGACAGAAGTAAAAGCCCCCACACCGAAGAAAAAAGGAGGCCATAACTGCATTGCTAAATACCGATCCATGATCGAAATTGGCAGTAGTGAATTCAGGGTATAAAAAGGCTTATATTTAGTCATTAGTTAGATCGAAATTGGCAGTAGTGAATTCAGGGTATAAAAAGGCTTATATTTAGTCATTAGTTATTAGTCACTGGTCATTGGTAAGGGACTTGCAAAGAACAAATGACATAGCTTGCTTCCCTGGTGGGTGTATGACAAATGACTAAGCCTGGAAGTGTTCGCCTAAGTAGTATTGCTTTACCAATGGATTGCTGTAGAGTTCGTCAGCAGTCCCGGAAGCGAGGATTTGTCCTTCACGCATAATGTAAGCACGGTCGGTAATGGCAAGGGTTTCGCGGACATTATGGTCTGTGATTAAGATGCCCATATTGCGATCGCGCAGTTGCTTAACAATTTCCTGAATTTCTGAAACTGCAATCGGGTCAACTCCGGCAAATGGTTCATCTAAAAGTAAAAATTTCGGGCCATTTGTTCCCGCAGCCAGTGCCCTCGCTAACTCAGTTCGCCGTCGCTCACCTCCAGAAAGTTGAATACCTTTACTATTAGCTACTTTTTGCAAGCGAAACTCCCGCAGTAAAGTTTCTAAGCGTCCAGACCATTCCCGGCGTGGTACATTTGTTTGTTCTAAGACCAAAAGGATATTATCCCGTACAGATAGCTGGCGAAAAACACTTGCTTCTTGTGCTAAATAACCAATGCCAAGCCGCGCTCTTTTATGCATTGGTAGTCCAGTAATATCTTGATTGTCTAACCAAACGCTTCCCTGATTGGGTTTTTCTAAACCTGTGGCAATATAAAAAGTAGTTGTTTTCCCAGCACCATTAGGCCCTAGTAAACCAACCACTTCACCTTGATGAACAGAAAGGTTGACACGATTGACGATAGCCCGCTTGCCATAAGATTTGTGAATGTTATCTAAGACAATTTTCACTACAATTCGTGCCCCTTTTTATTTAGTAGTGCTGTATGCGCTGACTCGCTTTGCGACAAGGGTGTGCTGAGTTTTGACATTTTTTTTCATTTTAATTTCCAAGAAGCCTCTTACCCTGGCATCTACAGTTTTAACTAGTAAAGTAATTCCTCACTCAGCACTCATGTCTGATGCACTTTTTACCTAGAACGTTTCAAAGGGGCTGTTGATGGGGCAGGTGCAGCCGATGGACTACCATTAGGGCTGTCGTTGATGATGTAAATTGATTCTACTTGACGTCCCTGAAGAGGCATTGCCACAAATCGCCCTTCATCAATTAGATATACAACCTTCTCACCCCGAATACTATTGGCCCCATTTTGTAAAATATAAACATTGCCACTCAAAACAATTTGACGTTCGTTACTGAAGTATTGCGCTTGTGCGGCTGTTGCTTGAATTCCCCGAGCCGAATATACCATTTGGACGTTACCGCGAGCGGTTATCACTTGGGTTTTGGAGTTAAATTCTTGAATATCGGATTTAATTTGCAGGGGACGGTTTCCCCCAGATGTTTGGGAATAAGCGCTTTGCAGTTGGTTAGGTCCGGCTAGAGCGCTGCATAATGCGACTGGTAACATCCAGGCTAACCCAACATAACGCATCAGAGATTGGGGTAATTGATAGAAGGGCATCATAACAATTTGAGATTTAGGATTTCGGCTCTTATTCTAATTATCTCAAGTACTTTATCCAAACATGACAGTCACTATCAAAGACAAAGTAAGGAAAAATACTAGTTAAAATTATTGACGCTTCCCCCATCCTTAAGGTTTCACCGCCAAGATAATTCAAAATGGCTTGCCCAATGATGACGGGAGCAAAATTAATTGAATGAAGGAAGAAGGAATTCGTAAGAGGTTTACAAGATATCGATTCAGACCCTAACTCAAAACGAGCGACCTGAATAAGTCGGGGTATCAGACCCCCAACTCAAAGGATAAATCAAAAGTTTAGCCCCAGATTCTCATCTGCCATCAAAGGAATGCAAGTAAAATGCGCTACAGCCTAATATTTTTCTTTGTAAGCACCCAACAGGAATAAAGCGGCAGAAAACCTGACCACTTTTTGCCAAAGCTACAGAATTACAACCAAGCACTAACCTAAACGAAAAGAATTTTGGGCAAAGGATAAGTATCATCTTCGCCCAGCTTAATCGATGCAATATCTTCTGGTGCTGTTTGTTGTAGTGATTTCAAGAGTGCCGCACTAACATCTAATAATTCGTCAACATCTATGCCGTTAAAAATCGATGGATAACGTCGCAGGCGATTGCTTCCCTCACCCAACAATATCATTGCACCTCGCCCGTTAGCGTTACCCAGATGATATAAGGCAACAGCTATTTGCAGAATACCTTGATAAAAGGTTTTTTCTGGCTCTGTAGCTTCAATCCACAGAGCCTCTAAAGTGTCGTGACAGGCATAGAACTGCCCAGTATTGAACTGCTCTACACCTTCCTTGAACTCAAGAGGTATGTCCATTAACCCATGCTGTCTCTTACTTCTTTGATTGTCTCCAGAGAGATATCTTGTTGAAGGCCGGCGAACTCATTCTCTGGAGTTAGGAACAGCATACAGTGACACTCTTTGCGCTCCCGCATCGGCACGCAGGGACAATTCCAAAAAGTAGCTGCAACTTCGGCTTGTTTGTCTTCATAGTGACGACAAGGGCACAAAGGAGCGCCAAGATCGTCTTTATGCTTGGCAAGTCCTTCAATTACAACTGCAGTAACGGAAGGCTCTGCACAGAAGTAAGTTCCAGTCCGTTTGGCATATTGTTCGGAAAAATGCCGCATTGCTTCTAGGTTTTTATCGCTGGATTTTGTATTCACTTCCGATCCAATCATAGAGAATGTTACTCATAATTTAAACATTTCTTTGCATTGTACCTCAGCCTATGTTGGCCATAACTGGGGAGATTTACCCCTCTTAATCTAGATTTTGGATTAAGGGAACGTCTTAGTAGCTCATTTTCCTGAATAAGGCAAATTTTTTTAACAAAATGTAATTTATTTTTTATTTATTTAAGGATTTTTGCAGTTGAGGTTGCAGTGGTTCTGTATGCTGTATGAGAACGCCGGGATAATCTCTATTGACGATCGCTTGTGCTGGTGATGAAAGATTGTCCCACAGCACCCAACGACTGCCTTGAGGAAGGTTCAAGAGTGTGAGCGGGTTTTGAGTTAGCCAAATCGCAATATTGCTTATTCCGTGAGGATTGCTCGTGTCTTCTTGTGCTGTGGTTGCTGCTAGCGTTTCTAGAACAAAGCGATCGCCTTTGACCAAACCTGTCGATGCCGTCCACAATTGCACTTGTATTTGTTGGTTCTGTGCATAAACATACATAGATGCTGCGGCAATTACTGCTTGCTCAAAATTTTCTTCTTCCCAACTTCCAGCACTGTCGAGGGCAATAATAATGTCTTCTCCACCTGTAACTATTTCTAATTCTCGGACTCGTAATTCCCCTCTTCGGGCACTAGTACGCCAGTGAATAAGGCGCATCGCATCACCTGTACGGTAGGGACGAAGCGATCGCACTAGTCCTTCGGTTGCAGTCAGTAAGGGTCTACCACGAAAATCGCTTCTGAGACTCTCATCTTGTCCTATTTCATCCACTAAGGGGCAACTGGTGAGGGGTAATACTGTCGGATAAACGATTGCCTTGGCTGTAACCTCTCGTTGACGCCGACTCCAGAATAATCCTAAAGGCGCACCACTGGCTAATTCTACAGTTTGCCAGCGATAAACTCCCCGGCGTTGGGTTGGGTAGTAGTATTTCCAACGGTAATTTCCACCAACGGGAATAGTTTCAATTGCCTGTTTTATTGGTTTTCCAAAAATGAATGGGAGGATATCTTCAACAAGGAGCAGGGAAACAGGCTTTAGGCTTTGATTGTGGATTTCTAACTCAACAGTTAACTCGGATGAAGCTGTCACTGGTTGGATGGGAAGACGGTTGACTGTTAAACCTCGAAGCGAGATCGCCGGTAAAACAGCTGCTACAGCCAATAGAGCAAAACTGACTCCACTGATAACATACAGCCAACCAGCCATCGTATTGATTGCCGCCCCAAAAAAACAAAGAGAAATTCCCGCCAATACCCAACCGCTGTATGCAGGGGCACAGGCACGAATTTCTAACCACTTGGTAATCCGCTTAATTATTTTCATAAAATTGGCAGTTAACAATTAACCGTTAACCGTTAACAAATAATTATTTTGAATTCCTAGAGTAACTCATCAATATCTAGTTTTAACAGTAGGAGCGTAGTTTGCTGAAGAGTTTATGAAGAGCAGTCTGCAAAAGGGTAGATTAACTTAGTTCAGTGTACATTAACTTTCTAGGTATGTTCGCGGTCAATTAAAAACTTTGTTATTTTTTTTGACAAATGACCAATCACCAAGACCATCCTGTTAATCCGGGAGTTGGGGGTTCGCCGTGAGCGCTCCTCAGCCGAACGGTCTGAATCCACATCTTGTAAACCTCTTACGAATTCCTTCTTCCTTCTTCCTTCTTCCTTCATTCAACATCTGCTAGAGGTTTCCCCAATGGACGAAGCAATCACGTCCCCGTTTCAAACTGCAAAACTAGGGCATCTACCACCACCACCTAATAACCCACTACAACAAAGGGTTACTCAAGTACATCAAAAAGCGATCTCAATTCAGCAGATGGTGCGGGATGCTCATGCAAAGCAAGCTTCTGATATTCATATCCGGGTCGGTGAGGTTCCCCGATTCCGAATTCGCAGTCAAATGGTATTGTGCGAATACTCCGAGAAAGTTACGCCCAAAATTTTTGAGTCATATCTGGTAGAAATTCTCACTCCTTCTCAAAGACAGCGATTCGCAGAAACAAAGGAATTGGATACAGCGATTTTTTATCCTGGGTTTTTGCGCTGTCGGGTGAATTGTTTTGAAACCCTGACAGGTGGAGCAATAGTCCTGCGATTAATAACACTAGAAGTGCCTGATATTGACAGTATGGGGCTACCACCTGTTCTCAAACACATTATTAGTAGAAGAGCCGGGTTAATTTTAGTTACCGGTCCCACAGGTTCGGGGAAATCTACAACCTTGGCTGCAATGATTCGTCATCTCAATGAGACAGTGCAAAAGCATATCATGACGATTGAAGACCCGATTGAATACGTCCACACTTCCCAAAAATGCTTAATTAGTCAGCGGGAAGTGGGATTGCATACCCATGAATTTAATCATGCCTTGCGGTCTGTGTTGCGGGAAGACCCAGATGTCATTTTAATTGGGGAAATGCGCGATCGCATCACTGTAGATACTGCACTGAAAGCTGCACAAACAGGTCACCTAGTTTTGGGTACCCTACATACAAAAAATGCGATCGCTGCCATCAATCGCTTGGTAAACATATATAATCCCGACGAACAAGCGGCAATGCGGGTACAAATTCTTGATTCTTTGGTGGCTATTATTGCCCAACTTTTACTTCCCACCACTGACGGACGACGGACAGCAGCAATGGAAATTCTGCTAAATACACCCGCAATGGCAGATTATCTCCTCAAGGGTGAAGAAGTAGAAGCTTATCAACTGATGGAAGATAGCCCTGGTGAGGGAATGCAAGTTATCAATCAAACTCTGTGCAAAATGATGCTAACTGGTGAAATTAGTATTGAGGATGCAGTGAACTCCTCACCTGATGTTGGGGACTTGCGTCGTCGTGCCAGAAATGAAGGTGTTAATCCATCCCACTCTACCAGGAGGAATTCTGACAAGAATTACGATTATAACCCTAGGTAATCGCTTTAAGAACTGCGTTGCAAAACTTCCCAGTCCTCATCATAACGGTATGGCTGATCAATCTTGCCCTGCAAGAACTAATCCGCACACGCAAAAAGCGTAACTTACTTGACTTAAGTGGGCAAATTGAATTTTCTCCTGACTACGACTACAAAGCATTGCGAGAAAATCGAAATGTTTCTGGTTGATACATCGGTTTGGGTGAGTGTTTTCCGCGATCGCACAGGTACAGCGAATCAATCTCTCCAAACGTTTGTAAAGGATGAAAGCATCTTTCTGAGTCGATTTACTCTGATTGAACTATTACAAGGTTGTCGAGATGAGCGTGAGTGGGCATTATTACAAACTTACCTCCGAGAACAAGATTACATCGAACCAACTGCTAATACTTGGTTTGCCGCTGCTCGGATTTACTACGATTTGCAGCGACAGGGGCTGACAGTTAGAAGCAGTATTGACTGCTGCATTGCCCAACTAGCGATTGAATCCCAACTGACTCTGGTTCATAATGATCGTGATTTTGACGCTATTGGAAAAGTGCGATCGCTCTGTTGTTTGCGCTTTCAACCTACTGGTAATTAAGTAGCCGTTATGAAAATGTTATTAATTTAATTATGATGGGTAAAAAAACAGAAATAAATCCCCCAACTTTGGGGGACTTTGAATTTTCTTCCCGAACAGAATTGGGTTCGGGGGCAAATCCGATTACCGTTTACCAGCCATCTTCTTCGACACCTTCCGCAGACGAATTGATTGAGGAGTTACTTCCACCAATTCGTCACCAGAAATGTACTCCAAAGCCCGCTCTAGACTCATATCCACTGGTGTTTGCAACTGCACCAATTCATCGCCACCTGATGCCCGGTGGTTGGTTAATTGCTTGGTTTTACAAATGTTCAGTTCCAAGTCTTGGGGACGGTTGTGTTCTCCCACAATCATACCCCTGTAAACTTTGGTACCGGGTGAAATAAAGAACAAGCCTCTATCTTCAGCGTTCTTCATGGCGTAGAAGGTTGAAACTCCTTCTTCAAAGGAAATTAATACACCTTTGTTCCGAGCTTCAATATCGCCACTAAGACCACGATAATCCAAGAAGCTGTGGTTCATGATCCCTTCACCACGGGTGAGGCGCATGAATTCACCCCGGAAACCCACCAAACCACGGGCAGGAATTACAAATTCAAGCTGGGTGCGTCCGTTGCCACCGACTTGCATATCTTGCATTTCCCCTTTGCGCTGTCCCAGACGTTCGATGCAACCACCTACGGCATCATCGGGAACATCCAATACCAAACACTCAAAAGGTTCGCAAGGGTGTCCGTTGACTTCGCGGTAAATTACTTGTGGCTGAGATACTTGGAACTCATAACCTTCGCGACGCATGGTTTCGATTAAAATCCCGAGGTGCAATTCACCACGTCCTGAAACCAGGAATTTATCGGGTGAATCTGTTTCCTCAACCCGCAAAGCAACGTTTGTTTCCAATTCTCGCAACAGGCGATCGCGTACTTGGCGAGATGTCACCAACTTACCTTCTTGACCGGCAAAGGGCGAATCATTCACCCAGAAGGTCATCTGTAATGTCGGTTCATCCACTTTAATTAGTGGCAAAGCTTGCGGGTCGTTGGGGTCTGTAATCGTTTCTCCGATATACGCATCAGCAAAACCAGCCACTGCTACAATGTGACCTGCCGTTGCTTCTTCCATTTCCACCCGCTTCAAGCCTTCAAAGCCCATCAGCTTGGTGATTTTTCCCTTGACAATGGTACCTTTCTCTGTAATCAAAGCGGCTTGTTGTCCCATGCGGACGGTGCCGTTATGAATCCGACCAATTACAATCCGACCGAGATATTCAGAATAATCAAGGGTTGTAACTTGCAATTGTAGGGGCTTGTTGGGGTCGCCGACAGGTGGTGGAACGTGGCGTAAAATCGCCTCAAACAAAGGTTTCATGTCAACCGATTCATCTTCCAGGTTGTCTTTAGCGAAGCCAGCTAAACCGGAAGCGAACAAACAGGTAAAATCGCACTGGTCGTCATCTGCGCCTAATTCTATAAACAGATCCAATACTTTATCAATAGCGCTGTGGGAATCTGAAGAAGGACGGTCGATTTTGTTGACAACAACAAGTGGGCGCAATCCTTTTTCCAAAGCCTTTTTCAACACAAAGCGTGTCTGGGGCATCGGACCTTCATTCGCATCGACAATCAGGATGCAACCGTCAACCATGCCTAACACTCGCTCAACTTCACCACCGAAGTCAGCGTGTCCGGGAGTATCGACAATATTAATCAGCGTTTCTCCATACCGAACCGCTGTATTTTTGGAAAGAATGGTGATACCCCGTTCTCGTTCCAGGGTGTTCGAGTCCATGACACAAACCGGAACGTCTTCGCCTTCGCGGAAAATGCCGGATTGTTTGAGGAGAGCATCAACCAGGGTGGTTTTGCCGTGATCTACGTGGGCGATAATAGCGACGTTACGGATAGGAAGCGTCATAAAGGCGTTTTGTGAACTTTAGGAGGTTAATATTTCAATACAGTGTTAGGCTGTATTAACAGAATTAAGAATAATTAGGTAACTCTGTAAAGAAGCCTTAATAATTCTATCTTAATGGTAATATCTCTCGGGGGTTTTGCACCACATCAGCCTTAAGATAGGTACAAAGAAAGTTGGAGAGTATTCTTTGTTTCAGCATACTGAGTTCGCAAGGACTCTAGGGCTGTTTGGCTCATAACTGATTTAATTATGCCTACTAATCTTCCCCAAGTCTGTAACACAGCAACAGAAGCGGCTTCACAAAATTTTTGCCGATAGAATTCTTCCCAAAATTCAGGTGAACGCTTGGTTTCGCTCTTATTCCAGCGCTTGCGCCAACGGGAGAAATCTGGTGTTTGTGGCGGTTCGACTTCTATAATTGGCGGAATGTCGGCATAACTGACAAATCTTGTTAATCCTTGGGCTACAACTAGAATTACATTTGGCCACAGCCGGATTTCTTTGATTCGTGCGACTTCTATCTTCAAGTGAAGGGCGATAGCTTCTTTTGTGACAAATCTCGCCAATGGATTAACTTGCTGCGATGTTGCTATCATAGTAGATGGACCCAAGTTGTAGATGTACCCTAGTTGGTATATTTACCCAAGTAAGATTTGGGATTTTTGTTAATTTAGCGATCGCTTTAGTTTGATCGACCTGGGCGATCGCTTTTTAAAAATATTATATAATAATTGGCGAGAACTCACTAAAAATTTAAGCATGGGTCTGGTAAGGTTAAGAATTCAAGAATTTGCCGATAAACAAGGCTGGTCAATCAAGCAAGTATCAGACCGTTCTGGAGTTCCCTATGGTACGGTTAAAACCTATATGCGCGTACCTAAGAGAGCAACTGTCGATCTGACCGCTCTCAAGAAACTAGCTCTGACTTTTGATGTAGTCTTGGAAGATTTATTTGATGTAGTAGAAGAATAGGCGATACGGCTTACAGTCATTTGCCCCCTGTATTCATAATTGACAAAAATAATTGAATGAAGGAAGAAGGAAGAAGGAAGAGGTTTACAAGATATGGATTCAGACCCCAACTCAAAACGAGCGACCCTTCTTAGGTCGGGGTATTAAACCCCCAACTCAAAGGATAATTAACCGCAGTAGGCGCTGTAAGCCTTCCCTTCAGGTCGGACGCAGATGAAAAAGATTTTTGCACTCTTGTTTAGGGACTTCCAAAAAATAAATTCTTCAATCTTGTGGGGTGGGCACCGAAGCCCACACTACAAAAAAATTGAGATTTATTTCATTAGAAGTCCCTTAATAAATGAAATTTTGTTGACAGGACGCTTCCGATGCCACCCCACAAGAGTTTTATCTATATTCCTGTGAGTAAATAGACTCAGCACGTTCTAGTGCAATCAAATAGCTCTCAGTACACATTTGTTATAAGTTTTCATTTATACATAAAGCTTCATACAATAGGTTATAATGAATCTATCAACGGATAGATGCACTTTTCCCATGCCTGAGTGAATTTCGGAAGCCTTTATATATTTTATAGAAGTGCTGTCTATTTGTCTGAGTTGAAAATAATCAGAGATTTTGAGTATCAATCAAAAGTTAATTGAAGCCCTGTTGGTGGAAGCATTTGCACAGATAAGTCGCAGAGTACGATTCTCTTTTTTTGCAAACTTTCAGGGTTTAATCTGCTGACGTGAGCCTAATTAGAAGGTTTCGTTATATTTGTTCAGAAAAATACTCTATATCTAGCAATTGTAAATATTAGAAAACGTGTATTCTCCGGTAGAAACTTATATATGCACTATTGATCTAGCGCTAATTGCTGAATGTGTGGGTAATCTACCAAATTGCATCCTCTCAACTTGGATATACGTTTAGTTGAACCGACAATCTGCAAAATTACTTACAATCAGGAGTAATAAATGAATTCTGAGTTTTATTCTGGAAGTAACTGTGAAAATTTAGGTGAAACTATAGTAATTACCGCTTTACTGACCAAAAAAGGTCGAGAGCTAAGTCAACAAGACCTTAAAAAGCTTTCAGATAAATGCATTAGGTATTATACCAATTCTAAGTTGAGTAAGTTAGAGATTAAACTGCTAAAATTCTTCTGGGGTGGAAATCTCTCCCCGCTTTTCTGTACTTCACTAGAGCAGAAAGTTTTGAAGACTTATTTTCCAGGAAACTCAAAGGATACAATCGACTCATTTAATCAAGCAGCTAAACTATTCGGCAGTCCAATTTTTCAATATGGTATTGCGACTCAATTCGATAACTACCGCAATATTTTAGTGTGGTTTTTCTTTGATGAAGAAACTGAATCGTTATTCAATTATAGTGGCTTCAAGCATAAATTATCGGAGTTATTCTTAATTCGTCATCTAATTGTTCAAGATTTTCAAGCCGCATCAGAACCTTCAAGCAAGAATAAAAAAGACTCAATTTACCAATTAGCCGATGCTGCGTATGCAGAAATAAAAAGATTAATTAATGAAGAATTGAATGTTAAACATGGTAATAGTACAAGATTAAGTGAAGAAGAGCTACAAAATTTTAATAAAGCAATTATTAATATCATACATAAAGAATTTGAATATTCGGAAAATTTGGGCAAAATAGAAAAAAAACTAGAACAAATTGTGAAAAATACTCGCAAATATAATGAAAAATTGATAAATATAGCGAGTGTTTTTCCAGATAAAAATAATAGCCTTCCAACTGAAAATGAAAATATTAAGTTTTTAGTAATGTTTAGCGAGAAAAAATGCCTTTATTTTAAAGAACAGATAGAGGCGGATTTGAGTTATTTACGTGATGGCTCTAGGCTGATAGAAAAAGCTATTTCAGTGTTCCGAACTCAAATACAAATTGACCAAGCAGAAAGAGATCGCAGTCTACAAAATACAATCCTAATCTTAACTTACAGTAGTATTGGCATGGCTGCTGCAGGAATTTCTGCATCGAGTTATAATTATCATCCTCTTGGAAGTAATATTGAAAAAGGAGCTAACTCTAACCAGAATTCGCCTGTATTGCCTTATCCACCGGCTCCTTTGTATATTTCATCTATTTATTACAGCCTCATTGTCGGTCTGTTTTTTGGGGTAGCTGCATGGCTGATATTTAAGAAATTACCTAGTGTATTACCTGGTATAATAAAGTGTGCAGGAAAATTGACAAGTATTTGTGGAAAGAAAAAGCCAGCTAACGAAGCAGCTAATGCTGGACAGGAAAACAGACCTTAGAATATCCCTAGGACTTATATCTTTTGTTTGTAGGAAGGTTTGGATGTTATTTCCCCCCTAAAACGAGTGAAAACCTTGAGTTTCCATCAACAAACGGTAAGAAGTCTATTACCGCTTTGTTGACAAAAGAATTTTAATTACGCAAGCTACATTGTTTTAGTGTATACAGATAACTTCAACTGACTTAAGTGATAATAAATATATCCAGTAGCATATATACACTATAATTTCCCTCGTGTTGCAAGATCCCCGACTTCTTAAAGGATACCGCTGGCGAATCAGGGGTAACACCCCTTATGCTAACGAAAAATCAACCTTTTCAGCAGCGATCGCTATCCTATCGATATCCTCAAAACCCTATTAAATTCTTGGGTGAGGGGTCAGACCTACCATTCGCCAGCGGTATCCTTAAAGAAGTCGGGGATCTAACCCTCACGACACGTCAAACATTTCTAAAAATTAAATAATTACAAATATTCAGATTTAACTAGAAAAATCAGGAGTGACAAATGGATTCAAAAGTTTATGCTCCCAATATTCATTTATTTGCATTTTATTTAAAAGATAATCCGAATCCTACTGTTGTTAATGATGATGAAAAGAATAATTATTCTGAAGATAATAACGATTGGCTTTGGCAAAAATGCGATAATATAATTGAAAAAACATTAGATAAAAAAATTGAGATTAAACAGTACTTGGATTTAGAAAAAGATATAAACCGTCCTTGTGTTGAGTTAGTCAATCTTGATATCAAAAATTCTAATTTGCTCGATAATGATTTTCTCGTGATTGATAGTGTAAATGGTAAAATAAATCTGGGTAGAGGAAAAGATTTTATTTATCCAATACGAACTTACAAAAGCTACGCATTAGCATTAAGTCTTTACCGTCTTGAAGAACAAAAAGCTAGTAAAATAAATGTTAATGAAGTCCGGAGCTTGAATCCAGATAACTGTTTTATCTTACACGAACAAGAGAGCGATAGCTTTGTGGGGCAAACTCTATTAATTACCGCTCATTTATCAGCAGAAGATAGAGAAAAAGACCTAAACTCACTCAAAGAAATCGCCGATCGATGCTTGGAAGCAATATTTCCAGAAAATTATAAAGCACCACCATTTAACCAAGTTGGTCAATTATTCGGCAGTCCAATTTTTGAATATGGTATTTTTCGACAATTGACTAGTTATCACCACACTTTAGTCTGGTTTTTCTTGGATGAAGAATCAGAAAATAAATTTCATACTTGTTACAAAGAGTTATTTGATTTATTTTTCTTTCGTGCCAAAGTTGTCAGTGCTTACAAAAGAAGTTGTAAAAATGCTAAAAAAGCTGCAATAGCAAAATATGAAGAGATAGAGTCCCATATTAAACAATTTCTCCAGCCTCGCGAACATTTAAGATTGGACGAATCAGATTTACAGAAGTTTAATGAACAACTAATAATTTTGCCACGGATGGCACTGCAATATGCGGATAAATTACGGGACATAGAAGTCAAGCAAAATACAATTATTGACCACTCTCGCAATTACACAGAAAAACTACAAGAAATTAGAAGTAGATTTTCTGATGAAAGTCTGGAATTTTTAGCAATTTTTGGTGAGAAAACTTGCTGTTATTTTCAAGAACAAGTAACTGCGGATTTAGGCTATTTTCATCATGGTTTTGGTTTGATAGATAAAGCGATCGCCTCAATCCGGGGTCAAGTAGCGATTGAGCTAGCTGAAAGAGAACGCGATCGCCAAGAGGTATTGGAAACTTCCGCACAAGGAGAAAAGGAACGTGATCGTGACCTCCAAGTAACAATCCTCGCTGTCGGTAGCGGCATCGGTGCAGGACAAATTGCCTCAACTCTTTCCTCCACAAGTCCACTTCCTACGCTAACTGTAGGACCTAAGAAATACCAAGAGTATGTGTCTGCGATTGTATACAGTTTTATATTCGGTATAATATTCGGTATATTAGTTGGCTTTTTGATTCGGGGATGGGATATTTTATTACAACGTATTAAGCAAAGAAAACCGAGAAAATTGCATATTCCGGTATCTGAAACCAACAGTGGATTGCAAGGAACAGAAAAAGTCGGGTAAATTGTCTAATTCTGCAAGTTTTCGGTTAGAATTCTTTGCAAAACTATGCTTGTAACAAAACGCTTTACTGAAGCTTTAACCTACGCTACCGAACTCCACGCTACACAAGTACGGAAAGGTTCTGATATACCGTATATTGCCCATTTATTAGGTGTCGCCAGTATTGCCTTAGAATACGGTGCTAATGAAGATGAAGCGATGCCCTTGGCAACGGCTGAAGCCGTATCGCCGCACTTCTCCATGATGCTATCGAAGACCAAGGTGGAGCCGCTACACGAAACAGCGATTGTGCATGGCTGTACGGATGCGCACACCATACCGAAACCACCTTGGAAACAGCGTAAAGAAGCATACATTGCCCATCTTATGACAGCTTCGCCATCGGTGCTGTTAGTATCAGGTTCTGATAAACTTCATAATGCCCGGTCAATTCTTAAAGACTATCGAGTGTTGGGCGAATCACTCTGGGAGCGTTTTCAAGGCCGCAAGGAAGGTACTCTCTGGTATTATCGACAACTTGCAATTACTTTTGACCTGATTGGAAAAACGCCTCTAGTTGCCGAATTAGAACGGGTAGTTTTGGAAATAGAGGCATTAGCTTTGAATGAAGGAAGAAGGAAGAAGGAAGAAGGAAGAAGGAAAGGGTAATGGAGCCGTCTCCACCCGTTGAAACGTTAAGTAAGGATTGGATGTCTATGAATTACAAAGCAGTATTAAACCCCCTCTCCCCCTCTCCCTATCTCCCTATCTCCCTATCTCCCTATCTCCCTATCTCCCCTTTGTCCCCCTTGTCCCATTTCTTGAACTGTAACGGGGACGACAGACTTTTCTTTTGTTAGCGGAACATACTACTTACAGAACTGTCCTCGTGAATTCGCCAGATAGTTTCCCCTAACAGATTAGCCACTGAAAGCACAACGAGCTGTGGAAAGCGTTCTTTAAGGGACTCCCCTGGAACATCACTTTCTGCTATCTGAATGGTGTTGGTGACAATCACTTCCTCAAACAAACCACTAGACAACCGTTCAATTGCAGGTGGTGAAAGAACTGCATGAGTTGCACAAGCATACACCTGACTTGCACCCTCTTCACGCAGTAACTTCGCTCCGGCGGCGATCGTGCCACCAGTATCGATCATATCATCCAGCAACACCGCCGTTTTGCCCTTAACATCGCCGATGACGTTCATCACCTCAGCGACGTTATGAGCCTGACGACGTTTGTCGATAATTGCCAAGGGGGCATCATTCAGATTTTTCGCAAACGCTCTTGCCCGTGCCACACCACCAGTATCTGGAGAAACAACTACAATGTCTTCTAGTTGTTTACTCATCATGTAGTCTATAAGCACTGGCGAACCGTAAACATGGTCAAGGGGGATGTCGAAATAGCCCTGAATCTGAGACGAGTGCAAATCCATTGCTAGAATGCGGTTAGCACCTGCTTGGGTAATTAGGTTCGCAACTAGCTTGGCTGTAATTGACTCTCGTCCTGCCGTTTTGCGGTCAGCGCGGGCATAGCCATAATAGGGTATTACTGCCGTTACCTGCCTAGCACTTGCTCGACGACAAGCGTCAATCATAATCAGCAATTCCATCAAGTTATCGTTTACCGGGTGGCAGGATGGCTGGATTAAATAAACATCACAACCCCGGATAGATTCTTGAATTTGAACATAGAGTTCTCCATCCGCAAATCGTTTGCGGATCATTGGTCCCAAGTCCATGCCCAAATAACGAGCTACTTCTTGAGACAGTTGTACATTGGCAGAGCCAGAGAACAACCGCAGGCGATTATTTTCACTCAGCCTTGTTGCAGTGGCTGATTGCACTTTTAAAGTTGCAGAACTTAGCACAGCAGATCCTAATTGTGCATTCATAGCAATATTATCATTAGAGATTTGACATTAAACTGAAATAGTCTAAAAAAACATCTGTAGGCTATGTTGAAGGTTTCATAAAAACTTGAAACATCCCTCCGTGAAAATACATATTTAGTAACTTGCCAGCCCAATAAGCAAACAAACCATTGACAGCTTAACTGACATTAAGTCAGACAGCTAGACCCATAGTTGATATTTTTTTAGACAGTAGCTGAAAAACTCCCGACTCGAAAGTTCGCTAAAGTGTTTTACTCTACCCACCTAATTTATAGCTGAATGGAAAGGATTCAGAACTTAAAGTAATCATGAAAATCTAATCGACTAAGCATAAACACTTAGACTAATGCTATCATAAGTATTTGTATAAACTACGATCAAAGATGCCAATTTATAAACTAGCAGACTTGATTTCAGGTTTTAAATCAAACAACATATTTTCAATACCATTTTGGGAGACACTGGTGTAAAAGCTAGTTTTTTGCTGACAACAGGGTGGATGCTGCTCCCAAACGGGGGAATCTAACCAAATCGTTCGGATTACCGTCGAAAAGTATTGTTTGGACTTTATACCTTGCTTGGGCGTGCTTGTTACCGACTTTTTCATATTTTTCACAGTTCAATACTTAAGTACTGAGGACGGAGTGTGAAAATATAATTAAGCGAGTTAGCATCGAAGTTTACCTTAGTGAGTAACTATCGTCTCTTTCATGACTTTCTCTTTTGTTGCAATTACACCCAACCAATCAACGATGCAACCACCCATTCCAGTTGGCACTGTCCTGCAAAACCGTTACCGCATCATTCAAATTCTCGGGCAGGGGGGATTTGGTAGAACTTACCTCGCAGAAGACGAGAGACGCTTTAACGAACTTTGTGCAATCAAGGAATTGATTCCAACCGCAACGGGGGAGGTCTGGGAGAAGGCACAAGAACTTTTCCAGCGAGAGGCGGCTGTTTTGTATCAAATACAGCACCCCCAAGTGCCACAATTTCGGGAAAGATTTGAACAAGACCAACGTTTATTTCTAGTACAGGAATATGTCGCAGGTAAAACTTATCGCGCTTTGTTAGATGAGCGCAAGGAAGCTGGTAGTACTTTCACTGAGGCAGAAGTGTTGCAGTTGATATCGTCGTTGCTGCCAGTGTTAGAATATATTCACGGTCAGGGGCTAATTCACCGAGATATTTCACCAGAAAATATTATTTTGCGTCTGGACGACAAAAAGCCTGTATTAATTGACTTTGGGGTGGTGAAAGAATTAGCAACCCGATTACAGGGTTTGGGTAGTACAGTCCAAGCGACCACTGTAGGGAAATTGGGTTACTCTCCTACCGAGCAAATGCAAACAGGTCGGGCTTATCCCAGCAGCGATTTGTATGCACTAGGGGTAACAGCGATCGTTTTGCTCACTCTTCGAGAGCCGAATGAATTATTTGATGAAACTAAATTAATTTGGAATTGGCAACGTTGGGTAACAGTGCATCCGCGATTTGCGAAAGTTTTGAATCGAATGTTGAGTTCCATTCCAGGCGATCGCTATCAAAATGCAACTGATGTCGCTATTGCACTACAATCGATAAATCAATTAACAGCCCCAGCATCGAATCCGGATGTATCCAACGTGCAAACAATCGCAGTTGGTCGGCATCCAATCCAAGTGGAACCCAAGCCGAATAGACTCGATCCGGTGATTCCACAACCCTCCAATAGCTCAGTTTTAGATAATCCTTTGGCTATTGGTGCAATTGGTAGTGCTGTTGTTATCCTGGCCGGATTTGGTTCTTGGGCCGTGGTCAGTTCTTTACGTAATCAACAATCTAGCGCTCCACAAATACTCACATCCCCACAAACCTTCCCGTCCCCAGTAATTACCGCTAACTCGACACCAACACCGACACCAACACCGACACCGACACCGACACCGACAGGCATACCTACCAATGATGTACCTGCTGTATTTCTTCGCAAGCGCCTCAACTTTGATGCATCTAATATAAGTAACGTTACGGGTACTCTGAAAACGAATCAGACAGTTCAGTATACATTTTATGGTAAAGAAGGACTACAGTTAACAGCGATGCTGTCACAAGAAGGTGTTTTGTTGACTATCTTGGACCCAAATGGACAACCAATTGATAGTAGTGCCAAAGATGTGACATTTTATCAAGGAGAATTGCTTTTTAATGGTAGATATACTATTGAGCTAAGTCCTGCATCTGGAGTTCCAGAAAACGACTACAGTCTGAATGTGGCATTGGAAAACCCAGCCAAGACTCCACCAAAAGAACCTTCACAAGACACCTCGCCAAAAATACCTTCACCAAAGGTTTCGCCGACAACTAATGAGTCCCCGGCCTTACCGACACCAGAAACTTCTATTCCACCTACTGACAACTTGCCAAACTTACCCACACCAGAAAGTTCACCACAAGTAATACCAGAAAACAACTCACCTACATCTACTTCTAATCAAGGGAATAATCCGAATGCAGGGGATGTCCCAAAACCATCTTCTGGTCAAACTAGTTTTTAGCGTTGACGGTTGAAAGTTGATGATAGCCCTGAGCATTCCCCTCATCTCCCGATGAGTTGGAGGGGCATATCCAGCCAACCGTTCACGATTAGTCTGATTGATTTTTTCTTCATCTAATAGAATCCTCAATTTCCGTAAAAAGTATTATAATATACATAAATTAATAGTTGTTAGTTATTAGAAAATCACAACTAACAACTCGCAACTAACAACTAACAATTAAAACGTGTTAAATACATTACTAATTTCTGGAACTGATACGGAAGCAGGCAAAACTGTTGTGACAATGGCATTGGCTGCTTATTGGCAAAAATATTTCCCCGATCGGAGTTTGGGAATTATGAAACCGATTCAATCGGGGGTTGGCGATCGCGAGCTTTACCAAAAACTATTTTCGCTATCGCAAAAAGCTGAAGAAATTACACCTTTATATTTTCAAACACCCCTTGCACCACCAATCGCCGCTGCACGAGAAGATAGAATAGTAGATTTAGCCCTGGTTTGGCAGACTTTCTCGACTATGCGATCGCGTTATAATTTTATTTTGATGGAAGGTTTGGGTGGATTGGGTACACCAGTTACTGACGAATTGACAATAGCTGATTTAGCAGGGCAATGGCGTTTGCCAACTTTGTTAGTAGTACCCGTGAAATTGGGTGCGATCGCCCAATCTGTGGCAAATGTCGCATTAGCGAAACAACGTCGCGTCAATTTGGTAGGTATAATACTCAACTGTGTCCAATCGCGAACCGAAGCCGAAATCGAAGACTGGGCACCACAAGATTTAATCCGATCGCTGACTAATATCCCGATTTTAGGCTGCATCCCTTATTTAGAAAATCCCACTGACTTAGACAAACTGGCGCAAGTGTCATCAAATTTAGATTTAGAAAGATTAATCTTTGCTGAGAGTTTAAAATAGAAGGGCAGTTGTATTAGACTTCTTGCAAAAGTAAAAAAAGAGAAATAATTAACCGCAAAAACACGTATATATACGTAGACAGGATTCACTTATGCAAGAAGTCTATTAAAATTGCAGTTTTTCACAGATGTAATCGAGAACACCTTTGAATTTAACGCTGGTGAGAGGGAAGAAAAAATGATGTTGCAGTCTTCGCACCTTCAATCCAAACGGGTTCAAGTCCCCCAGCAATTCTCCTTCTTCCTTCTTGCTTCTTGCTTCTTCCTTCATTTTTTTTACAATGGTTACCACATTTCCCAGTTCCCACAAAGTTGACTTATCTCGGATTCGGCTAGCTATTCGTTCATTACAGCCGCAACTGGTAGAATGGCGACGGCAACTGCATCAAAAACCAGAATTAGGTTTTGAAGAAAAGATTACGGCTGAGTTTATCCAGAATAAATTGCAAGAATGGGGCATTGAGCATGAGACTGGTATTGCCGAGACAGGAATTGTTGCCATTATCAAGGGTACTAAACTTGGTACAGAAAAAGTATTAGCAATTCGTGCTGATATGGATGCTTTACCGATTCAAGAACAGAATGAAGTGCCATATAAGTCCCAGCATGATGGCATAATGCACGCTTGCGGACATGACGGACACACAGCGATCGCTTTGGGTACGGCATATTACCTTCAGCAGCATAGAGACAGCTTTGCCGGGACTGTGAAAATGTTCTTCCAACCTGCGGAAGAGTCTCCTGGTGGTGCAAAGCCGATGATTGAAGCTGGGGTATTAAAAAAACCCGATGTGGATGGAATTATCGGTTTGCATTTGTGGAATAATTTACCTGTAGGCAGTGTGGGTATTCGCAGTGGTGCATTGATGGCAGCAGTGGAGTGCTTTGACTGCACAATTTTGGGGAAAGGCGGACATGGCGCAATGCCTCATCAGACAGTAGATTCTATCGTAGTTGGTGCCCAAATCATCAACGCCTTGCAAACCATTGTCGCTCGGAATGTCGATCCACTTGAGTCGGCAGTGGTGACAGTCGGTGAATTTCATGCCGGTACCAAGCGCAACGTAATTGCTGATACAGCCCGGTTGAGTGGTACCGTTCGCTACTTTAATCCAGCTTACAAAGGCTTTTTCATGGAGCGAGTCGAGCAGACTATTGCGGGAATTTGTCAGAGTCAAGGTGCTAGTTATGACTTTAATTATTGGTCGCATTACCCACCAGTAATTAATCATCCTGAGATGACAGAATTAGTGCGATCGCAAGCCCAAGATGTGGTGGAAACTCCTATGGGTATTGTCCCTGAATGCCAAACAATGGGTGGAGAGGATATGTCATTCTTCTTAGAAGAAGTTCCCGGTTGCTACTTCTTCCTCGGTTCTGCTAACCCAGCCGAAGATTTAGCCTATCCCCACCATCACCCCCGCTTTGACTTTGATGAGACTGCATTGGCAATGGGTGTAGAAATTTTTGTCCGTTGTGTCGAGAAATTCTGTAATTAGTTTCAGTAAATGGGTATAAATAAATATTGGCTGCGGTGACTCCTGTTACCAGTAAGTTTTATTTGTACCTACTTACTAGATAAATGACTTCGCAAACATTAAATCCATCTATACTTTCTGCCTTAGCAGAGTTTGAAAAATCCACCACCCCCAGTATTTGGTCAAGTTTAGACAAAAAACAGGTGCTGGCTGATATGCGAATTCGTCTCAACGATCCGTTTCAAGTGAATCAGGGTGGAGAACCTTTTTGTGGACCAGTATCAATTTTATTTGAATTGGTTCGCAAACAGCCACTCAAATATGTACAGATTTGCCGCAGTTTGTTTGAAACCGGTGGTTTTCAGGGGCAAACGATGCGCATTCAAGGATCTATACGGCTCTGCCAAAGTCGAGGTAGACTGCGGATGAGTCAAGCCGATTGGATGGTTTTGGCGACACTGCGAGAATCAGAAAATTTGATTTTTCCTGTGGAAGCAGATGCACCCACCATTATTCGTAACATCGCTGGGATGACGAAATCTTGGGAAATGAAGGGTTGGACAAAACAAGTCTTGGGTTTTCAAAAAATCAAGTACTTCCATACCTATATATATGGAGAAGTCGAAGCTTTAAATGAAACAGCAGCAGCGATCGCCTCGGGTGGTGTTGCTTTTGCGTTAATTACCGCTGCTGGTTTGCTAGGCAACAAAAAGGTATTTTTACCTTACCCCACTCACTGGATTCCGATACTTGGTAATATATCGATTCAAGGTGGCGATTGGTTAAACAAAGAGAGAGGACGCATCAGCTTGGATGTTTATTCTTGGGGGAGAAAATATCACATAGATTTTGATGAAGAACCTTTTGAGGATTATTTTTGGGGAGTTGCGATCGGTGTATGAGTTAGGAGTTAGGTAGTAGGCCCTGAATTTAAGTAGCGTGGTTAGCACGAGAAAATTCGCTCAATTCGTAAAGTAGAGTAGAGATAGATGTAGAGGTAGATGGAGTAAATACTTTTAGAAATCTACTAGGCTTCACCTTCTTGGGGTTCAGCTTCAGATTCAGAATTTGAAACTTCGCTATTATTGCTCTTTTGGGTCCAATGTGTAGGTCTTTCGATATTATCTGGCAGACGAGTCAGTCTGTCACCTACTGCGGATTGAATTTGCTCTAGTTCCAAATTTTTCGCTCTTGTCAAGTATGCTCCACAAAGGTTGGTTTCTTCGAGAATTGCCCCTTTGAAATCCGATCCAATCAGGTTTGAACCCTCTAGATTAGCTCGGGTCAGGTTTGCCTTTGACAAGTTAGCTTCATAGACGACTGCTTTTTGAATATTAGCAACACTTAGCAACACACCTTCCAAATTAGCACCAATTAAGTTCGCTCCTTGCAAATTGGCTCCAATCAAGTTAGCACCTTTGAGATTGCTCGCTTCCAAGATGATATCAGTTAGGTTAGCCTCATAAAATATTGCTCCTTGCAAGTCGGCTTTATAAACTATTGCCTCTGTAAGATTGGCATCATACGATATCACTCCTTGCAAGTTGGCTTCATAAAGCATAGCCCCCGTGAGGTTGGCTTTTGTTAAGATACACGAGCGGAGATTCGCTTGGTAAAACATTGCCCCTTGCAACTCGGCTTCATAAAAAACCGCTTCTTCCAAATTCGCTCCCGAAAAATCCGCCTCCACTAGGTGTGCTTCATAAAACATCACTCCTTGCAAGTCGGCTCCTGTAAAGTCCACTGACCCCAAGTCCGCTTTAGTTAAATCTGCACCTTTAATGTCAGTATGACTTAAATCAAGTATCGGATTTTCTGGGTCTTTCTGCGCATCTCGCCGTCCAATAATAGTCAAGGCTGCTTGAATATCTGTCGCAGGTTTTAACAATTCCACACGAATATACTCTTCTTCACCTTTTATGGCAGCATTTTCACGGATGAAAGCAGCAAGAATTTCCATCACTGTCCAATATTGTGACGGTGAATCCTTGGCGATTGTTTCTAATGTATAAATTGCCCCAAGTCGCGTTTCAATGTGTTCGCTACCCAACTGGTCAATTGCACTAAAAAAACTACCTGAAATTAATCGCTCTTGAGTTACTTCTGTGTTGTTAATAGTCTTTTCTAGACTTTGATTCCGAGCGAGTTCTTCTAGCACAAGTCTAGTCAACCCACCCTGGTCTATACTTAGAACCAGTCGGCTTGTATAGTAAGCGTTGATACTTACCACACAGCCCACGAAAATTGTCGCTACAGCACTTATCGCTCTCGTTCCATACTCAATTTTGCGCTCAATTGACAGCCCTTTTACTTGGTAAAAGCCGATGGAAATGAACGTAAATGATAAGAGAGATACGATTCCTACTGCCAGCAACAAATTTCGTATTCCGTCAGTCTTTTTCAAAGACACAGGATGAGTCTTCATTCCGATTCCTTACGTAAAATCACTTGGTATTAAAGTAATATTTATATATAAAATATAAAACAGTGGAAACACGCAAGCCCGTGGGGAAAAAATGGTTTGATACAAATTTACGAAAAATAATAATTAAAGATTAGATGAACTACTCCCTTTTTATCAGAAGATTACTGATTTAAGAAACTTTACTAAGGAGTTATAGATCCCCGATTTATTTGAGAAGTCGAGGATCTGAATACCCTGCTATTTTCTAACAATCAACTATCTTGAAAATTAAATCTTATTTCTCCGGACAGGTGGACTTTTTATTTATCCTGGTGTAGATAGTTCATAAGAGCTACTTAAGTAGGTATGAATGTAAATAATTATCGTTGGGATAATGCAGGGGGCAGGGGGAAAAAGGGTTTAAGCCTTGTTTACTTTTCTTTACACAGTTTGGTTTTATTGTGCCGACTTACCTAATAACAATCATAAATATTTAGTTGCATATAATGTATCAGCCTTACGTAAGATATTGTTTTTTTAGTACTTTTACTTAAGTGGATAAAAATCAAAACCCCCTCTCAACAGCGAAAGGGGGTTTGAATAAATTGTATAAAGAAGCACGAACTGAAAATGGTAGATGGCAATGCTGATAAGCTCCTTGGTGCGTCAAGATAGAGATTTTTTAACTAGATTGCCGCCAATGGATTGGTACTTCTAGATTATCGGGTAGACGAGTAGTGCGATCGCCGAGGGCATTTTTTATTTGCTGGGGTTGCAAATTTTTCGCTCCTGTAAGGATAGCCCCTTCGAGTTTGACATCGGAAAGGTCACATCCAGCAAGGTTAGCTCCCATCAAGTTTGCCCCACAAAGGTTAGCTTCATAGAGAGTAGCATCAAGCAGGTTGGCTCCCATTAAGTTTGCGCCACACAAATCAGCTTCTGTTAAACTTGCCCCGCAGAGGTTAGCGAAAAACACCTCTGTGTTTTGTAATTTAGCTGCATTCAAATTAGCCTGCTGCAAATTAGCCCCATTCAAATTGGCTTGTTGTAGATTAGCGCCAATCAAACCTGTAGAGTGCATATTAGCTTTACCCAGCTTTGCCCCCTGCAAGTTGACAAGAAACAATTTTGCCCCTGAAAGATTGGCGGCTTTCAAATTCGCTTGCTGTAAATTGGCTTTATATAAATTTGCCTCACAGAGGTTGGTTGCACGCAAACTGGCTCCGACCAAGTTAGCAGAACGCAGGGTAGCCGCAGATAAATTTGCTCGATTCAGATTTGCCCCAGCTAAATTTGCCCCACACAAGCTGACTCCTTGCAAATTAGCTTCGTATAGAATTGAGCCTGTAAGTTTAGCACCATCTAATTCGGCGTTCAAAAAGTCAACTTTAGTTAAATCTGCTCGTTGTAGATTCGCTCCACGCAGGTCTACCCGTTGGAGATTAGCAGTTCTCAAATCTGCACCACTAATATCTATATTGCGTAAATTCAGTTTCTCCCCCAGCCGGTCTTGTTGGGAATTTCGTCGTCCGATGACAGTCAGAGCCACTTGAATATCCGTGCGGAGTTTGGGTGATTCTTGGCAACAGTTAAGAGCCTTGTCATATTCCTTGGTAAGGCTAGAGGAAGTAAATTCAGAATAACGAAATTTGCCTCGCAAGACATCTTTTTCGATTGGTTGTGGCTCGATTTGAACCGCATTCTCGCGTACAAAAGCAGTTAGGATTTCCATAATAGTCCAATATTCTTGGGGAAAATCCTGAGCGACTCGCTCTAGAGCATAAACTGCGCCGATTCGCGTTTCAATCTTCTTATGCCCCAATTGAGAAACTGCACCCATAAAGCGTTCTGCAAGCAAGCGTTCTTGTAGTAACTGTGTATTGTTATTCTCAATTTCCAAATTTTTCTCCGCAGCTAAAGCACTCCTTTCTAAAAGTTGCGTGCGTTTCGCTGCATAGTAAGCATTAATCATCACAGCCAATCCCAGGAAGAAAGTCGCAGTGGTAGTCAATGCTTGGGTTGTGCTTTCTCCTTTTTCGCGATCCGATAATCCCTCTTTCTTGGTAAGTGACAAGAAAGCAAAAGCAACTGAGAGATTAAATACAACTGTTATGGCTATGAATCGATTCAAGAGTACGTCTGTCTTTTTAGCAGACATAGCGGTAGTATTCCTCACAACACAGGATTTTTACGTAGACATTTGGGAACAAGAGTATAGCATTTATCCCCCTGTTAAAATATATGTCAAAAGAATGAATAAGTAATTGTGATAGTTGTTAGGAGTTAGTGGTTGGTTGTTGGTGGGAAGTTAGGAGTTAGGAGTGGGGAGTCTTTGTGTTCATAACTCCTAATTCTCAATTCCCCACTAACAACCAACAACTAACAACTAAAAACTAACTTCTCTGAGATTTGCCTTATCCAAGCTAGCGCTATCGAGGTTTGCTCCTTGGAGGTTAGCGAGAAACAGGCTTGCCCCATTCAAGTTTGCGTGACTAAGATTTGCCCCTCTTAAATTGGCTGCACTCAGGATTGCTTGATGTAAATTAGCTCTCACCAAGTTTGCCTCTTCTAAATTGGCTGCACTCAGGATTGCCATCTGGAGATTAACCTCACAGAGGTTTGCACCTTGTAGATTGGTGTGATAAAGGTTTATTCGTTGGAGGTTACCACGAACGAGATTTGCACCTCTGATATCTGTGCGACTCAAATCCAGTATCTCATTTTCTGTATCTTTGCTTGCATCTCTGTTTGCGATCGCGCTTAGGGCTGCTTGAATATCGCTGCGAATTGGTGCGGATAATTCGTTATGTATATTTTCGGCCATTAAAGGAGCATTATTCCGCACAAAAGTAGCTAATATTTCCATCGTTTGCCAGTGAGATTCTGGATAGTCGCTAGTTATTTTTACCAACTCATAAATTGCTTCTAGACGGATTTCTATATATTGGTTTCGTAAGTGTTCTAGAACAGCTATAAATCTTTGCTTGAGAGAACCTTTTATTGTTTTTTTACCAACAGGTAGCCAGGAAGAAATACTGCTTATTAGGCTAGGGTACTTATACAACAAGCTTTTCAATAAAAAAATCACAATAAATGTAATAAATAAAACAAAACTAATAAATATCAAGGATTGCCATTGTTCCTGCTTTTGGAGATTGGGCATGGGATATTCCTTTATTTTGTCTTACAACATTAAAAAAATAGAGCCTATTAATAATAAATACTGTTTTTATATATGACAATCCGGTTTGAATTGTGGAAAATTTATAGTGGAAATTTGGATAAATTGTTTTATCTAAAATAAGCAAGTTTTGTCAGGTATCAAATGCAGAAAAATTTCCAATCGATTGCGAAATAATGAATACTAGTACATACTGCGAAAGTTCAACTAGATTTTGCAAGAAGCCTTCTATCTCCCGGACTTCACAGGAGTTGTCGGGTATCTATACTTACGGAAAAAGGGTAAGCTTAACCGGAAAGTGAAGTGTAACTGGTGGTTATATATAGATAGGGGGACTTCCAAATAAAAAATTCCAATATTATTTTATTTTCTCGGACAACCGTCTTGTCTCCCATGAGCAGGCTTTCCGGACTGTTCTAGGGAAGAATTATTTGTTGGGAATTTCTTAACATTGATAAGTAGAATCTGTATTGAGCGATGATGCTCGTCTTGCATTTTCTCTTTTTTCAGTACAACCTGATAGAGAAAACTAATGTCAAGCATACGCAACCACTTGGAAGCTTTGCCTGTGTGTGGTCAAATTAAGATGGTTAAACGAATTTATTCACTTTATGAAAAAACCTGCAGTTACAACTACATTATTCGCTATCTGCGCTTTGCTAATAACAGCTTGTGGAGGAGGCAACACTACTACAAACACTGTAACTACCACTACAACGACTGGTGTATCTGGTAGCATTCCCATTGGTATTGCTTTTGCTCAGACTAGTAATGTCGCATTACTTGGTCAAGAAGGAGTGGCTGGAGCAAAAATTGCTGAGAAGTATTTTAACGATAAAGGTGGAATTAATGGTACTCAATTTAAATTAATATTTCAAGACGCTAGCGGTGATGAAGCTGGTGCAATCAACGCTTTTCAAACTTTAATTAATAAAGATAAAGTAGTCGGGATTATTGGGCCAACTTTATCACAGCAAGCTTTTAGTGCCGATCCAATTGCCGAACGTGCGAAAGTGCCAGTGGTTGGGGCCTCGAATACTGCGAAAGGAATTCCAGAAATTGGTGATTATATAGCAAGGGTTTCTTCATCTGTTGCTGTCGTTGCTCCGAACTCGGTGAAAGCTGCACTCAAGCAAAATCCCAGTATAAAAAAGGTTGCAGTATTTTTCGCCCAAAATGATGCTTTTAATAAATCAGAAACAGAAATTTTTCAGAAAACAGTTAAGGATTTGGGCTTGGAATTGGTAACAGTACAAAAATTCCAAACTACAGACACTGATTTTCAATCCCAAGCAACGAATGCTATTAATTTAAAACCAGATTTAGCAATTATTTCTGGATTGGCTGCAGATGGAGGTAATTTAGTTAGACAACTGCGAGAACTTGGTTATAAAGGTGCAATTATTGGTGGTAATGGGCTGAATTCATCGAATGTATTGTCAGTATGCAAGGCATTGTGTGATGGTGTGATGATTGCTCAAGCTTACAGTCCCGAACACCCCGGTGAGATTAATGCAGCATTTAGGAAAGCTTATGTTGACCAATTCAAGAAAGAACCACCACAATTTAGCGCTCAAGCTTTTGCTGCTGTACAGGTGTATGTTGAAGCATTGCGAGCTTTGGATACAAAATCAAAAATTAGCACAATACCTCTTGAGAAACTGCGTACAGAGTTGAATAAAGAGATACTCGCAGGAAAGTACAATACTCCTTTGGGTGAAATTGCTTTTACGCCAGTTGGTGAAGTGATTCAGAAAGATTTTTATGTCGCTCAAATTAAAATGGAGAAAGACGGAAGTACTGGTAAATTTGCTTTTATAAAATAGTACTCTTTACCAATTGTGTGGGGTGGGCAATGCTTACCCTACTTTTAGGCAATCGCCAATATGATTAAACATTCCACGGGTTAAGGTGGACTGGAAGCCCACCCCACAAGATTTTAACCTAGCGATACAGAATAATTGCCCATATTCCGCTAATATTTCATCTATAATACCAATTCTGTATGAAGATGCACATAATCAAGACCCCCCTGTAGTCCCCCCTTGCCAAGGGGGGACTACAGGGGGGTAATATATGCAGCTTCACAAAGAAACGGTATAACGGTAATTTTATTGTAAGACTTGAGATAAATAAAAATGGATATAACTCTGTTTTTACAACAATTTTTGAACGGGTTATCTATCGGCAGCATCTATGCTATTTTCGCTTTGGGATACACCCTAGTTTACTCGATTTTGGGGATTATCAATTTAGCTCATGGCGCAATTTTTACGTTGGGTGCATATTTTACTTACGCACTCATGGGTAATGCTTTTGGATTGAATGGATTATTAGCTAATGCCGCATTACCCATAAAATTGCCATTTGCTTTAGCTTTAATTATCGCAAGCATTTTCTCTGGATTGGTGGGAGTGGCAGTAGAACGGATTGCCTTTCAACCACTAAGACGTAAAGGTTCTGACCCATTATTAACAGTAGTTTCTAGTTTGGGTGTATCAGTCGTAATTGTGAATTTACTTCAGTATTTAGTTGGAGCAGAAAGTTATACATTTCCGGGAAATACTTATGGAAATTTGCCCCCTGCGATTAACTTTGGTAGCTTGGATAAACCAATACCAATTCGGACTGTACAGTTAGTAATTTTTGCTGTCTCTGTAGTAGTTGTGGCAATGTTAAATTACTTTATCAATTACACAAAATATGGTAAAGCAATGCAGGCGATCGCCGAAGACCAAACTACTGCCAGTTTACTCGGAATTAACTGCGATCGCTTTATTGTTCTCACCTTTTTTATCAGTAGTTTTTTAGCAGGGATGGCCGGAACTTTAGTCGCTTCTAGTGTCAGTATCGCTGGACCATATTTTGGCATTGCCTTTGGTTTGAGGGGTCTAGCTGTCATTGTTTTGGGTGGTTTGGGTAGCATTCCCGGTGCAGTGTTAGGAGGTTTAGTAATCGGATTGGTAGAAGCATTTGTTCCATCAGAATATTCTGGTTATAAAGATGCCGTTGCTTTTGCAATATTGTTTATTATGCTATTAGTTCGACCTCAAGGTTTACTTGGTCGTCGGTTTGTTCAAAAAGTCTAAAATTTTCGATATAAAATCTAATTATCCTCGAATAAGCTTTTTAATACCCCGACAAGAACGCAGGTCTTTCGTTTATATATGGGGTTCTAATCCCCATATACAAACCTACGAATTCCTTCTTCCTTCTTCCTAACCATGACAGAATTTTTCACTACTTACGGTCCGCTACTCGTCTCTATGGTATTAGGGTCACTCCTTGGACTATCCTTGTATCTACCATTAATGGCTGGACAATTATCCTTAGCTTCTCCTGGTTTTTATGCTTTAGGAGGCTATATTGCGGCAATTCTATCCACAAAAGTTTTTAATTCCACCAGCATTCCTTTACTATTATTAGAAATGCTGATTGCTGGGATAGTTTCTGGTCTGTTAGGTATTGCAATCGGAATTCCAGCATTAAGGTTGCGAGGAATTTATTTAGCGATCGCCACTATTGCTTTTGTGGAAGTTCTGCGGGTTCTGGCACTAAATTTGGACATTACAGGTGGGGCTGTGGGGATTTTCGGGATTCCCCAACCTTTTACAGCACCAATCGAATATCTTTGGATTGCTCTACCTTTACTAATAATTAGTATGGTATTGTTTTATCGTCTGGAACGTATCCGCGTTGGTCGGGCATTTATCGCTATCCGTGAGGATGAATTAGCTGCAAGTGCAATGGGAATTGACTCGACTTATTACAAAGTTTTGGCATTCACTCTCGGGGCAATTTTAGCTGGAGTTGTTGGTGCAATCAGCGCTCATTTTCTGAATACTTGGAATGCCCGACAAGGTACCTTTGATGCAAGTATTGTTTACTTAACTTTTGTATTGATTGGTGGTTCCAGAACTTTTTTAGGTTCGGTTGTTGGAGGTATGGCATTCACCGCATTACCAGAAGTTTTGCGAAGCCTTGCCGATACAGGTGGACTACCTACTTGGTTAAGCCAATTTTTGCGAGATGGGAGATTAATTATTTTTGGCTTGTTGATTGTTGTGGGAACAATCTTTTTCCCTCAAGGTCTGATAACTCCAGATATATTTAAAAAACGCAAACGTCGAGATAGACAAGTATGATAAAAAGGAAAAGAAAATTCCGAATTAAACCTTTGTTTGTAGTTGCGTTCGCTTTACTTTTTTTATGCACTACAGCCCACGCACAAACACCAGTCAAGATGTCAAATTATTCCCCCACCGCAGATTATGTTAGGGCACTTTCTAGCGCTAATATATTTTTATCTAGTTGGCGAGATAGAAATAATGAAGGAAGAAGGAAGAAGGAAGAAGGAAGAAGGAGCTTTTTAGATGGGGATACAGAACCCCAACTCAAAACGGACGACCATAAGAACGGTCGGGGTCTTAAACCCCCAGCGAGGATAAAATAAAAATGTCATCTCTTAGCAGTACTTTTTTAGAAGCAAAATCCCTAACTCGCCGTTTTGGTGGTTTAGTAGCTGTAAATAATGTATCTTTTAGTATTAAAAAGCATGAAATTTTTGGGCTGATTGGGCCAAATGGTGCGGGAAAGACAACATTATTTAATTTAATTACAGGCTTGATTCCACCTTCTAGCGGTCAATTAATTTTTCAAGGTACAGAAATTTCTCAAAAAAGTCCTCACAAAATTGCTGCTTTGGGTATTGCTCGTACTTTCCAAAATATTCGCTTGTTTGGTGAACTTTCGGCATTAGAAAATGTTAAGATTGCTCGACATTTGCGGACGAAAAGTGGTATTGTATCTGGGATATTGGGAATGCCACCTGCTGCAAAAGAAGAATATCAAAATAAACAGAAAGCTTTGGAATTATTAGAGCTTGTAGGTTTGGGCGATCGCGCAGAAGAACAAGCGAGAAATTTTGCTTACGGTGACCAAAGACGTTTGGAAATAGCTCGTGCTTTGGCGTTAGAGCCGCAAATATTACTCCTAGATGAACCAGCAGCGGGGATGAACCCTAATGAGAAGCAGCTGTTGAGTGACTTTATTCGTGAAGTTCAAAAGAGTTTTAATTTGACGGTTGTTTTGATAGAACATCACGTTCCTTTAATGATGGGGTTGTGCGACAGAATCGCTGTTTTACATTTTGGTGAGTTGATTGCTTTGGATACTCCAGGTGTTGTGAGGAATAATCCTGCGGTGATTGAGGCTTATTTGGGTAATGAATGAAGGAAGAAGGAATGAAGGAAGCTTCCAAGAGCAAGCTGCCGCCCCAACTCAAAACGGGCGACCTGAATAAGTCGGGGTATTAAACTCCCCAACTCCCTAATAATAACAATTTCTCATGGAGGGTAGCATTATTGTCTGATTATATGAAAGTTCTTTTTTAATTAACCGCGAAGGACGCGAAGGACGCAAAGAAAGAGTATGGGAAGAGAGATTTTCAATAATAAACAAGAGTTTAAGATTTTGGAGTTGGAGGAGGTTTGTGTTAATTATGGTGGCATTCAAGCGCTAGAAAATATTAATGTTGTTGTTCAAAAAGGTGAGGTTGTTACTTTAATTGGTGCTAATGGTGCTGGGAAAACTACTACTCTACGAGCTATTTCTAAAGTAGTTAATCCTAAAAGTGGGAAGATTATTTATAGTGGACGGAATATAACTAGTTATCCAGTCCATGAAGTTGTTAAGTTGGGTATTGCTCATTGTCCGGAAGGACGGAGAGTGTTAGCTAAACAAACTGTTTTTGATAATTTATTATTAGGTGGTTATATTCGCTCGAATCAAGTAGAAGTTAAACAGGATATTCAGCGCCAATTTGACTTATTTCCCCGTTTGGCACAAAGACGCAATCAATTAGCAGGAACTCTCAGTGGTGGTGAACAACAAATGTTAGCGATCGCTCGGGCTTTGATGAGTAGACCGCAACTTTTACTTTTAGATGAACCTAGTTTGGGTTTAGCTCCTGCAATTGTCCGGGAAATATTCAATATTATTGAGAATTTACGGGTTACAGGGGTGACGATTTTGCTGGTTGAACAAAATGCTAATTTGGCTTTGCAAATTGCCGATAGAGGATATGTATTAGAAGCTGGTTGTATTACCTTAACAGGGGCAGCATCAGAATTAATCAGCGACGAAAGGGTGAGAAAGGCTTATTTGGGGTGATTATCGCATCAATAAACCGTGGTATAGTAATCCGAAATCATTCTACCCTGCAAGGGCAGTTGGGCTACTCTTTCTTCGCGCCCTTCGTATCTTCGCGGTTAAAACAAAATATATGTTCTTTTTTAACCGCGTTCGCCCTTGGCGTTGCCGTTCGCGTAGCGTGCCCTTTGGGCAAGGCTAGATACGAAGGACGTAAAGGACACGAAAAAAGAATTTTTAACAACTTGTGTGTACACCCTAGCTCTCCCTCAGGGTGATTAGCCGGACTTAATATAACTTGCTTATTCAAAAATCAAATAGCGATCGCAAACGCTCCATCGTTTATGCGTTAAATATTTGCCTGCTGTCGCTGATAAAGTGACCAATACAAACCCTTCTGCTGCAACAATTCTGAATGAGTGCCACGTTCGGCAATTACACCTTGTTCCATCACCAAAATCAAGTCAGCGCGTTTGAGAGGAGCAAAACGGTGAGCGATCAGAAATACGGTACGGTTGGCGGAAACTCTTTGCAGATTTTGCAGTACTTGCTGTTCGGTTTCGCTATCCAAGGCGCTGGTCGCTTCATCTAAGATTAAAATTGGGGCTTGGGAGAGGAATAACCTCGCTAAAGCGATGCGTTGTCGCTGTCCCCCTGATAAGGCTGTACCGCGCTCTCCGACGTTATTTTCGTAGCCCAAGGGCAGTTGACTGATGAAGTCGTGGGCTACGGCACATCTGGCTGCTTCCACTACTTGTTCGGAGGTGATATCGGGGTTGCCAAGGGTGATATTTTCTAAGATAGAGCCGTTAAATAAGAAGTCTTCTTGTAAAACTACAGCGATTTGTTGCCGTAAGGAGGCAATATCGGCGCTTTTGATATCAAAGCCATCAATGAGGATGCGTCCGGATTCGATTTGATATAGGCGTTGCAAGAGTTTGGAAAGGGTACTTTTACCAGAACCGCTGCGTCCAACGATACCAACAAATTGTCCCGGTTCAACGGTGAAGGATATTCCCCGCAGTACAGGCTCAGTATTATTACGGTAACGGAAGAATACTTGTTCAAAAATGACTTGCCCTTGCAGGTTTGGTAAAACTAGACCGGTGCCTGGTTCTGCTTCTGGTGCGACGTTGAGGATATCGCCAATCCTATCTACTGAGAGTAGGACTTGTTGTAAATTTTGCCATAGTTGCACAAGTCGTAACAGTGGTCCAGTGACCCTGCCGCTTAACATTTGAAATGCTACCAATTGCCCGACTGTGAGCTTTTGTTCGATGACTAATTTTGCCCCAAACCAGAGAATTAGCAGGCTGGAAAAATTAGTCAGGAAGTCGCCGATGTTACTGCTGATATTGGAGGTAGTGGAGGCTTTGAAACCAGTGCGGATAAAACGGGCAAATAATCCTTCCCAGCGATCGCGTGCTGCGGGTTCGGCGGCATGGGCTTTGACTGAGTGAATGCCGGTGATTGTTTCGACAAGGAAGGATTGACTGTCAGCGCTGCGGTTAAAGGTTTCGTTGAGCCAGTTGCGGAGTATTGGGGTGGCGACTATTGTCAATATCGCAAATAGTGGCAGTACTGCTAGCGCAACAAAGGTGAGTTGGACTGAATAATAAAACATCAGTACTAGATAAACTACGGCAAAAATACTGTCAAGGACTACAGTTAATGCCGTACCTGTGAGGAACTGGCGAATTTGTTCGAGTTCTTGCACCCGAGCGACTGTATCGCCGACGCGCCGCGACTCAAAGTAAGCTAAGGGTAGGCGCATCAAGTGGCGAAATAGCTGGGCTGATAAACTTAAATCTAAACGACGGGCAGTATGAGTAAAGATAAATAAGCGCAGGATGCCGAGTACTGATTCAAATATGGCGATGAATAAAAGCGCTAGAGCCATGACATCGAGTGTGGGCAAACTCTCTTGCACCATCACTTTATCGATGACGACTTGAGTAATTAAGGGCGTTCCTAACCCCAAAAGTTGTAAGGTAAAAGATGCGAGCAAGACTTCACTCAACAATCCTCGGTACTTCCAAACTGCTGGAGTAAACCAAGCGAGGTTAAATTTTTCCTGTTTGTTGATGAGTTCAGATTGCCAGAGTTGCCCATCCCAAGACGCTTCCACCTCACTTTGTGGGACATTTTCACAATTATTGTTGGGATTGAGGGGATTGGCAATAATTAGACAGTTGCCTTTGACTCCATACACCACAACCCAACTTTCACCCTTCCACTGCAACAAAGCCGGGAAAGATAAGGAACGCAAATCATTCCAACTGACTTGCAAGCGTCGCAGCACAAATCCTAACTTTTCTGCCGCTTCCATTATATTTTTTGGGCGTTGTCCCCTCAACTGGCGAGTTGCCCATTCTAACTGCACTGGATTGTCCAAATGTTGTGCCACCATCGTTAAACACGCAGCAGCAGTATTCCCACTCTTTACGAAGGGATAACCAGATATAGCAACTCTGTCGCTGGGGTAATGGGGTGGTGGGGATGCGACGATTGAGGAGAAATTCTCTTCGACTCCCCCTACTCCCTCTTCCTCCCCTTTCCAAAATGCCCTAATTTGTGGTGTAGAAATTTCTGCCCAGAGTGCTACATTCCAACAGACCACAACAACTTCTTTGCTAGCAGCGACAGCTTTACATTCCGTAGGAGATGGATTTAACTCACCAAACCAATCTCCCTCGGACAGAATTGCTAACGGCTTACCAACATCCTCAGAACGTAAGCGAACTTTACCAGAAGCGATTAAAAATTGGTAATTTTCTGCTGCTCTTGACCAAATTTTCTCACCCAAAGTGTAACGTCTGACTTGGGAATGATTTTTGAATCGGCTTTGTTGTTCATTCGTTAGCCAGCAAAGAGGTGGTTGATTCCAAGGCAGAGAAACTAGTACGTTAATTCTTACAGATTCATCATGTACGATCTTTAGCTCACCTGTAGTTTCACCGTCAGTTTTTGAATTTTCTCTGCTAGCCATTTCTCAAACAACTCATTTTGTAGTGCTTGCTTCAGTTGAGTATCATCTAATGAGGCTGGTAGAAACTGTTCTACTCGAAACAAACCATAACGTCCATCCAGTTGTATTGGGCCTACCAACTGTCCGGGTAAAGCCACATCAACAGCAGCCCTCAGTATATCCGGCATTGTTCCTCGACTTACAGGACCCATCATCCCGTTCACAACTCGGTCATCTGCGAGTGAATACTCTCTGGCTAGTTGACCAAAGCTGCTACCTTCTTCGATTTGGGTTTGGAGTTCTTCGGCTAGTTCTCTATTATCAACAATAATCCGCGACACTACTACCCGATCCAAGAAAATCTTGCGTTCAATAAAATATTCTGACAGTTTGGCTTCTGTTACCACAGCTTTCAGTCTTTCTAACTTAAAGCCAAAAGCGACTGAGGAGTAAAAGGTAGCGTAATCGGTACCATTACTCTGGAGCCATTCTTGAAATTTTTGAGGTTCTGTTAGTTCATTTTTGAGCCTAAAATCAATGATCGTCTGTTCGGTTAGTGCCGGACTAATTTCAATATCTTCTCTATTTCGGATCTCTTCCTCCATTACGTGCTGGCGTAGAATATCTCCGATGAACTGTCCCAGTTTCCCCGAGGCTTGCAAATATTTCACTGCTTGCCCAATCGAAATTACTTGGTCATCAACCGTCAAAAATGATAAATCTTTCATGATAGAAATACGTAGGGAACGCCGAAGAATAATAGAACTATAGATTTAAAACAATTCGCATTTTAACCTATAAATTCTGGGATGACGCTCTATCCGATCCGAAGCGTTCGCAATCTTTAACGGCAACCTGGCTCCTCAAAAGGGTGTGTAAAAAATACCTATGGATGTCAGCAAAATCATTAAGCGATCGCTACCGTCCATATCAAGGCAATGAGCATAGCCGCGATCGCACCAATCAACGTATTCACAATATTTACCACTTCATTGGTCAACCAATTGTATCTAGATTGCAGTGTCGCCCCAATCACGCTTTCTATATTGGTCGCAATAAAGGCTGCCAATATACAACAGACTACCCCCAATAAGTCAATCAATCCCAGACCCCAGCCCATCATCGCGATCGCTATCGATGCCACCACACCAGCTAAAGTTCCTTCTAAGCTGACTGCACCTTCTGTACCCCGTGCAACTGGTTGCAGTGTGGTAATCAAAAAGGTACGTTTACCGTAGGCTTTACCCACTTCGCTAGCACAGGTGTCAGAAAGTTTGGTACTAAAACTGGCCACGTAGCCTAACAACAGTAAACAGTAGGGACTCGGGATTAGGGAGTGGGAACTGGGGAAAAAAATATCAACTACAATTGTCCCCAAAACACATAGGGCCCCAGTCAAAGCCGAACCCCAGACATTTTCTGGCCCTCTTACACCAGAACGGTTTTCAGCTATTCCTTCTGCTTCCTTTTGTGCCATTCCAATCCGGGTGACAAAAGAACCCACTAGAAAATAGAACATAACGACTGCATATCCCTGCCAACCCAATGTCCCCCAAATCAAAACACCAAGCAACCAAGCATTCAAGTATCCAGCCGGAGTGAGTAGCTTTTTCGGAGCAATCCAACTTACACCCAATAAAATTGTGTTCAATCCTACTGCCACCAGCCAAGGCTTAACAGAATAAATTAGGGACAACATCACTTAATAACTACCACTAGTTTTACTTTGAATACCAACAGAATAACCAATTAATGAACCCAGATATCGCCTATAAGATTGGGAACATTTTTTTACCTTTTACTTGGACTTCATAATTCACTTTCGCAATTCAAGTCAACTATTATTTGTTACCAAAAGCATAAAATTCAGTATTAAGTTTTTTTAATACTGTAAAGATTACATAAATATTCTGTGCAATTATTGTAAACTTGGGCACTGACCGATTATTTCTCCATCAAAGAAAGCGATTATCGGTTTGGATAGAGTATACATCAATTGTTCAGGTTGAAAATATGCGGATGGATGGTCCGGGAAACACTCTACAGACAGCGCAAGAAATAAGTATTGTTACGTATCTGCGGCAACTTACAGATACAGTTCGTACGGTGGACGGCGGTGATTTCTACCAATTTAGTCTCGGAGGTCGTAGTAGTTTTAATCTTGCTCTAGATGGCTTGAGTGCAGATGCAGACGTACAACTGATTCGAGATATCAACGTCAATGGTCAAGTTGATCAAAACGAAGTCTTGGCTTCTTCCATCCGCAGTGGCACAAATGCAGAATCAATTAATACAGAGCTAGATGCAGGCGGTTATTACATTCGGGTTTATGCTTATGACACTGGCACAATTAATTACAGCTTAAGTGCCTTGGCAACACCAATTGACTATGCGGGGAATAGCTTGGATGCTGCCCGTAACATTGCTGTTTATGCTAGCGAACAGATTTATAGCGATTGGGTAGGTAGTGCAGACTCCAACGACTATTACCGCTTTCAATTCAACAGCACGAGTAACTTGAAGCTCACACTGGACGGTCTGAGTGCTGACGCGGATTTCCAGTTACTTTCCGATAGTGGTGGTGTTATTGCTAGTTCCACCAACGTCGGTAATATCAATGAGTCAATTTCTCGCACATTACAGCAAGGAACCTATTACGTGCGAGTATCTCCCTACAGTGGCGATACTTTCTACAACCTGACATTATCAACTACCCCGTCAGGTTCGACTGCTTCATCAGGACCAATTGCTACTGACGCTGGCAATCCCCCCCTAATAGCAGATGCTTCTGTCAGCCCGTCCCCGACTACCAATCAAGCTCCTGCACCCCAAAGCCCCACCACGCGCACTGTTGCAGGGACTCTTAGGGCGGATACCTTTAACTACCAAACAGGTTATAACCTTTCGGTATTCTCTGGTAATGGCAATGTTGACTTTGGTACTGGAGGGCGAGACATCCTGGATTTATCCCAGTTTGCTTCAACGGGAGTCAGCATTAACTACGCAAACACAGCTACGGGTGGTGTAATTTACAATCTGGGTAATGGCAATCGCTTGTTTGATGCCATCAAATTGAGCGACGGTTGCGACATTTACTTTGAGGGTATTGACGCAATTAAATTTGCAGATACGGTAGTTACCTTAGCTGTCACACCCAACGACCCGATGTTTAACCAGCAGTCGAACCTGCACATGATGGGTGTCCAAAATGCGTGGCGTTTTACAACGGGTTCATCAAGCGTTTTAATTGGGGTTGAAGATACAGGAACTGCAACCGATAGCAACGGTTTTCATCCAGATTTAAGAAATACTATTTTCTTTGGTGATAACTATCAAGATGAAGAGCCAACAGTTTCCCACGGGACTTCAGTTCTAGGTGCAATTGGGGCTGCTGGTAACAATGGAATTGGCATTGCCGGTATCAACTGGAACTCTAACTTGGCGATGGTTGATGTCGTTGGTGGTAACCCCGGAGATTACGATCTAGCTACTGCCACACAGTTACTAATCAACCAGGCAAACAGTCAAGGTCAACGTTTGGTAGTTAACCTCAGTCTGTCTGGTGGTTACTCTGCTGCATTTGAGCAGTTGATTGCAAACAACCAAAATAATGCTTTGTTTGCGATCGCTTCCGGTAACGGTGACAGTAATACTATAGCCAGTCCCGCCGATTTAGCGAAAAAATACAGTAACACGATCGCAGTTGGTGCTGTTTGGGGAACTAAAGATTGGTATGGCAATCCCAAAACATCAGGCGATCGCACTAGTTACCCTGGTTGGTGGGGTTCCCAATATGGAGATGGTCTAACTTTGGTGGCACCAAATGAGTTTATCACCACCAGTGCAACTCGTGCGAACAATAGCAGTCCGTTTGCTTTTGCCTATAACGATAAATTCAACGGCACTTCTGCATCAACAGCAGAGGTTTCAGGTGTTGCCTCCCTTGTGTGGAGTGTCAATCCCAATCTGACTGCTGCCCAGGTAAAGGATATTTTAGCAAGTACAGCCTACGATTTAGGCTCTCTTGGCTACGATCAATTTTACGGTTCCGGCTTTGTGAACGCTGATGCTGCCGTCAGACGTGCGATCGCTCTTGGCAGAGGTGTCGCTTAATATAAAGCAATTTATATTTACCGACGATTTTGCCCCCTTGCCCCCAATTCTGGGGGAAAATAAAATTCAATTCAAAGTAGAACAAAATACCTCAGAATTGTGGGGAATGGGGGCTTCCGAAATATTCATCTGAAATTTCATAAAAAAATACGTATATTTCACATAGCTGTTTGGCTCATTCAAGCAGCACTATAAAACAGCGTGTTTTCTATTTAATGTGAGTAGCCAAATCTCTAACCTTTGACTAGCAAAGGTTTTGTGGGGTGCGTCTTACCAAATCTACTCTTCTAGATAGGACGCAAAGATAATTAGACCTATTGATTCTGCTTGTTTAAGTTCAATACAGCTAAAAATATAAATATTAGTTCCAAACAAAAGTGTTTCTAAATCAACGAGGAAGAATCCGATTTCCGACTTATTTAATAAGTCGGAAACCTAGTCATAATTGCTATATATAAAAGTTAGCTGGTTACATAATCTATTACATAAATAGCATCAATATATACTGGATTATTGATTAGTTGTTATTGAGATAACAAAAATAACTTAGTTAGATTGGTCGTAGAAATATTGACAGATATTTGTTTGTTTTCCTCACCAAATTTGTAAGCAAATTGTCAATTCACTATTTGATTTCATAGTAATTATTGGCAAAGACTAAAAATTAGCGAATTGAAACCTTTTCTCTACAAAGGTTGCAACAGTTAATCCTGTCAAAAAAAGATTAATTTGCTTGAGGAAAAAATACTGATGTCCCTGAATAATAATGGTAGCGCTTTCTTCAACGACAAAGGGCTAAATATTACTCCCACCACCTCAGTAGATTGCTTTAACTCCAACAACGATCGCAATTTCACTTTTGGAAATCACAGCAGTAACTTTAATGCTACGGGATATAACTCCGACTCTGGTTATGGATTGGTGAATGCTGGTGCTGCTGTAGGTAAAGCTATTGGTCAAGAACCCTTGAGCGATGTTCCAGACCTTGGTGGCAATAATTGGGGTGCAGATATGGTGAAGGCTCCAGCTTCTTGGGCAAACGGATATACTGGCCAAGGAGTTGTAGTTGCTGTACTAGATACTGGAGTTGACTATAACCACCAAGACTTGAAGAATAATATCTGGACGAATAGCAAAGAAATTGGTGGTAATGGCATTGATGATGATGGTGATGGCTATGTAGATGATGTTTACGGTTGGAACTTTGCGGACAATGACAATAACACCATAGACACATACGGTCATGGGACTCATGTTGCTGGGACTATTGCCGGAGAGAACAATAACTTTGGTGTTACTGGTATAGCCTATGATGCGAAGATTATGCCAGTGAAAGTTTTAGGCAATGATGGCTCAGGTTCCTACAGTGCGATCGCCCAGGGCATCCGTTACGCAGTGGATCGTGGTGCTAATGTCATTAACCTCAGTCTGGGTGGCGACTATCCTAATAGTACTTTAGAGTCAGCCATTGAATACGCCGATAGCAAAAACGTTACAGTGGTCATGGCTGCAGGTAATAATGGTGACCCTGCACCAGCTTATCCTGCTCGCTATGCAAACAAACACGGAATTGCGGTGGGTGCGGTTGATAAAAATAAGAACATGGCTTCTTACTCCGACCGGGCTGGAAGCGAGCCACTGTCTTATGTTACAGCCCCTGGGTCTAGTATTTACTCTACAGTTCCTGGTGATAAATATGCCACTTATAGCGGCACATCAATGGCATCTCCCCACGTTGCAGGTGTAGTTGGATTGATGTTGAGTGCTAATCCTAATTTGACTAGTGCCCAAATACGTCAAATGATTACGGAGACAGCAGGAAATAGTTTACAAACTAACTCAACTAGTAGTTATACTAACGAAATTTATCGAGATTCTAACTTTAGCGTCAGTTATCCCACCCAAAGCAATAGTCCCCAATATCAGAATAATACGACTGAGATTGAGCCTGAATTACTACAAGTGACTCCACAATATCAGTTAGAACGTCCGCTTAATTACAGCCCCAGTTCCACAGTTGGGAATGATGAAATGTTGCTCAATTCAGAACTTTGGTCGGAATTTAACAGCGATTATGTTAATTTTTGAAAATATTCAAGGTACAGGCAAAACACAGTTAGAGCAGTATCGGCAATGGTTGGGTAGTAGAAATTAATCTGTTCGTAGCTTTAAGACTCACTTTCTAATCGTGGGTCTTCTTCTGGTGGATGCCAACCACCTTTTACCCAAAGCCTACGTGCTTTTACAATAGAACCTTGATTGTGACGTTCATCATTCAAATCTAAACGATTGTAAGTAGCTCGTCCTGTATCCGGAATACCAATAATTCTTAAACCATCTGCCGACCACATAAAATGGTCTGACCATTTTTGTTTGCGAGGATTAAAAAGTGGAATATTTTTCCCGGTTTCAGGGTCAATGCCTGTTGTAAAGTTGTAACGATAACCATTACAACGTTGACAAGACTCTTCAATTTACATCCATCAAGATTATTGAAGAAGATTTGGCATTGAATTTGTTATAAATTAAAATTATTAAAATTTGCTTACCTTACAGAAAATGCTTCGCTAAATCTCCGGGTCACCGGCTCTGTAATAAATGTCAAAATCGACTTTTTCCGTGTCACTATTTCACCATTAGCACTCATCCCCGGTGTAAATGCGACATTAGCACCTCGTACTTGTACGGTGTGTTTATTCAGTTTAATTCTCGTAGGAAAAACTAAACCCAAGTCTTTATCAACAATCGCATTCGGACTAATTTGTACTACTTGTCCTTCAATAGTACCAAATTCTTGAAACGGGAAAGTCGCCATTTTAACTTTAGCTCTCATCCCTTCACGAATAAAGCCAATATCGCGGTTAAAAACTTTTACCTCTAACTGTAATTCTTCGCCTTCTGGTAATATTGATAATAACTCTTCACCAGCTTGTACAGGCCCTTTTGTCGCTTTAATTCGATAAATTGTACCTGCAAATGGAGATTTGATAGTTTCCATATTTTGCTGTTTTCTTGCTTGCTCCAATTGACCTTGAATGGTAGTTAATTCTTCTTTGCGTTTGTTTAATTGAGTCAATATTTCTGCTTGACGTTCTGAACCTAAACGTTCTGATTGGTTGGTAGCTCCTTGAAAAGCTGCTTGAGTTTGGCTAATTTCTTGTTCTTGGGCAGCGATATCTTTTTGGAGAGATTCTACTTTATCTTGGGCTTCAGTAAGCTTATTTTCAGCGTTAGTAACTTCATCAATGGCTTTGGTAATATTAATTTTGGCGCTGTTTACGGCTTCTTGTGCCTGTAAATACTGGAGTTTGGGTACAGCACCGCTAGCGAGTAAAGAATTTAGTCTTTGTTCTCTTTCTTTGGCAATATCAAGATTGGGTTTTATTTCGTCCCGGACTTTTTTGGCACTATCAAGATTACTTCTAACGCTATCCCGGCTCGTTTTGGCGTTGTTGAGATTTTCTTGCAAGCGAGAGAGACGGACTTTTGCCTGATTTATTTGGGCTAATTGGCGATTTGTTTCGGCTTTCGCTGCACCTTGACGTCCGGCAAAGTCTCGCAGACGGGAAGTTAACAGTTCATCTTGCAATTGCGTTCCCGCTGTTGTAGAACCTGCACGTTCGGCATCCAAACGCCGTATATCTTCTTGAATTAATCTAACAGATTTAGCTAAACGAGCAACATCGGCTTGTTGGACATCTGGATCTCGTTGCAGTAGAACCTGGTCTTTGGCTACGCGATCGCCTTCTTTGACATTTACCGCTAAAATTGAACCACCACCCAAAGCTGTCACCGGTCGCACTTGTGTCGAAGCAATTAATTCTCCCGGTGCTGTAGCGACTTCATCAATTTGAGAATAATTGGCCCAAGCGATAGTGCCAAAGACTATTAGACTAATGGTTCCCGCTAACAATCTAGTATAAAGTGGCGGCAACTCCTGTACTGCTTTACCCAATTCGTAAGATAGTTGTTCTTCTGCAAAATTAGCGAATCGCTGTTTTGTTTGACGTGCTTGTGCAGCATTTGCAGCTAAAGGAGATTTCATAAAAATTTTGTTAGTGGTTAGTGGTTAATGGTTAGTGGTTGGTGGTTGGTAGCTTGTAGTTACAATACCCTACGCTCCGGCAAGCCACATGAATTGTAACTACGAAAGACTCAATTATTTACCCATCATAATTAATACGCTTGTCAGTACTACTTTGTCACACCAACTTTGGTGAACTGCGATATCCCCGACTTCGCACTCATTTGTCGGGGATGTGACCAATCTAACTCCACTCCTCCTAACAACTAACTTTTAATTTAAACTGCTACATATCGCCGCAAGAAGCTTTCCAGTGTCTCTAATTTAAACTGGAAAATTTGCTCTAAACGAACAATCTCCTCAGTTTTACAGAAAAATTCGTTTGCTAGCAACGTGCGAAAGGTTCCTAAAGCTTTTTGTGCTTCGGGATTAAACAAACCCAATGCACCACGCAGTCCATCAACTGCTAACAGTGGCGGGTTTATGACTATCGGCTCTTTATTAAAGATACGACCAAAAATCTTGGGAATATCTTCTCGGATTAAAATGGACGGCCCACCGACTGGTAAAATTTGGTTACGAGCGCCTGCAATATCTACTGAATCTACTGCCATTCTTGCTAAATCATCTGTACTGATAATCGAAGTCCGATTTTTAGAGTCACCGATAAGGAGGTATATTCCGGTGTCCCGGAAACGTTCTGCTAATGGCACCAAATTAGACGCTAATCCCGTTGGACGGAGAATAGTATAATTCAAGCCGCTAGCTTCTAAATATCGCTCCACCGCCCATTTTGCTTTGAATACAGGTGCATCTTCATATCCGCGATCGCTTCCCAAGACGGAAATGAACACAAAATGCTCTACCTCCAAAGCTTTTGCTTGGTCGATAAGTTCAATATTGGCACGATAATCTAGAGCTAAGGCATCACTAGCAGAACCGTGAGTGCTGATAATATATTGTACGCCCTGACAAGCTTTGTGGATATCATGAAGTTCCCGTAAGTCGCCAATAAAAATGTCTGCACCTCTGGATTCTAATTCCCCATAGCGTGCGGTAAGGCGGACAAATGCCCGTACCTTTGCATCTTTTTCACGCAGCAGTCGCACAACTCTGCGACCAATTCCTCCGCTTGCTCCTGTTACTAAAAACATACAAGATTTGATAATTGGACATTTTGAGAGTTAAGGGTGAGGAGTTAGGAGTGAGGAATATAACCACCAACAACTAACTCCTAACTCTAATTTACCTCGCAAAAAGAGGAAACCCGAGTAGTGATGTTTGGAATTCCCAACCTAGACATCTAACTCTTTTAACTTTTTAGCAGCAAACTCACGTACTTGGTCATCGGGGTCATTGAGAGCGCGATCGTGTAACAATGGTAAAGTTTGGGAATGGTTGGGATAATGTTTAATAATTATTTTTAGTGCTATTTGACGCGGGCTATCTTGAAAATCATACTTCCGCTTAAATGGATCGTTAATTCCAACATCCCAGGATCATCATTCCATCCCCATGGTAATCAGCCCTGAAATAAATTATAAGAAAAACACGGTATGCGTAAAACTTAGTCACTTCAGTGCTGAGATATAAGCGACTCGGCGACTTTAGCCGCCGTGGACTTTTCTATATTAATTGATTCCGTGGTGTGGGTCTTCAATATAC